>SWCA01009013.1_pt1 | contig 279954 bp, 262 predicted proteins | sample 4692961 | NCBI WGS metagenome assembly SWCA01 (sample SAMN10267275, study PRJNA491770) | bioreactor metagenome | isolation source: DHS bioreactor inoculated with | place: Japan: off Shimokita Peninsula | reverse complement strand
CCCCCTGTTCATTTCAATTCGTCTACCAACCACATCTAAGGGCTTTCTTTTAGCGGATTCCAGGACTGGGGTACGGTTAACCACCTCTATTAAGCATTCCGTATTGGGGGTCATGGCAATGATGGCCATAACCACATTACCATTATGCGAATTTCTTCGGGCTATAGGGGTAAAATCCGGCTCATCGACATCCTTTCTGATCCCCAATTGGGTAGAAGCATTGTGCTGGATCGCCTGCCTTTGTCCGATATTGGCCAGAATAGCCATTGCCACCTCATCCTTTGGAACAATCTCCACAGCTGTGCCCCTTTCCAAGAAGATCTCTCTGGAAGCCTTTAGTCCAATATTCATTACCTTTACACCTGCAATGGTTAAAAGAGGTCCATCAAAGGTTATTTCTGCGGGCCTTACCTCTGCAATATCTTCAATTGCTTTCCCCCGCAGCATCATTTGAATAGCTGCTATGGTTATGCTTCCTACGAGGATGCCTAAAAGGGCCTGTAAAAATGTACTCAGCTTCAAATATTCCCCTACAAGCACCCCCACCCCTGTTGTTAAGGCCGTTAAAAGGGCTAAATAATTTCTGGCTTCAAAGGCCTTAGCAATATCTTCAATATAGGCTGTGCCCCTGGATACCAGCTCTGTGGATTCAATATTGTCGAGACTTTCTCTTTCCATGTTTCTTACATCTCTAAATTGCTGGGCAGCCAGGGATAAAAAGGTAATCGCCACGTATTCTTTTTCCAGAAATGCTGGGATTGCCACCGCTCCCAAGCCTGCAGCAATCATCCCCAGGGTAAAGTGACTTAAAAAGGCCTGGGGGTAAGTGGGATATTGTCGATAATCCACCTTCATCATAAGCAGCCGACCAATTGTCCCCATAATAAAGGCTACGGTAAAGATTAAATAATATCGATTCAAGGCCACTCCTCCATTACTTTCTTCGATATCGGCCTAGAAAGCTGTTAAATTCTTGTTTAAAGTTGGAGATTTTAGATTTCCACTCTTTGCCTCCACTACTTAAAAACAGAAACGCAATTCCTCCCCCGCCGATTACGAGCAGTAACCCTGCTATTCCCATACCAGAGCCCTTTCCACTTTTTTGCTGAGGAGTTACCTGCTTTGTTTCACCGGTTTCCTTCTCTTTAAAGGTACCTCCAAAGACAACAGTGGAAAGCACTTCTGATAAAAATTCTGTGGACTTCTCTGCCCTTTGACGGGAATGTTGATAGGTTCCCATTTCTAAAAGCATTGCCCGGGGGGTTAAATCTTGATTATAGTCTCCCTTGGCGTAGAAAATATCTTTAATTAAGCCTGGATACATTTCGTCAGCTACAGCCTTTACCTTCTGGGCAGTCTCTTGATTGGCCTGAAAGTTTTGGTTTCTTCTTCCCACTACAATTCTTACCTTAGAGGATGGCTGACCATTAATTTCTGCCAGGTATGGTTCCGCTGGGGTAGCATCTCTGTGAAGGTCAAAGAGGGCATTGGGCTGCTCCCTTAAAAGCTCTACGGCTGTTCTTCTTGAACGCTTATAGGCCCCTGCATCGTGGGGAAGATGGGAGGCATTATTTAAAATGGCCTGTACCCCCACTTTTTCAAAATTATTCTTTAAGGCTTCTGCAACCTTAAGAATTCCCCCCCCGCTTTCAATGCTTTCACTGCCATCGGTGGGTACATAGGATTCTGCTGTATGGGTGCAATAGATTCCCACTCGCCTTGAATCTGCCTGGGCTAACAGAGCTGCCACGCCGTCGGTGCTCCGCATGGCTGTGACGAAGGTTTCCAGGGCTACCTTGTCAATTTCAGGCAGCGTTACCTCATTTTTAAACTCTGCATAGGCAATCTTATTCTTGGTATTGACCCTGACCACCTCATACATTTTGTTATCTTCACTTAGGTATTGGTCTCCCTTTGAAACCTCTCTGGCGGTTTCAAAAATTAATTTGCTGCTTTTTACCTCATATATCCGATAATAGCTGCCGTATTCCTCAAACCAGTCGTCTCCATGAACCGAAGGAATCGTCATGATTATGAGTAATATTCCAATTAACAGCAGCTTTGACATCTTATTTTTCATCCCGCTCACCACCTTTTTGATTCCCGTGATTGTCGTTTTTCTTTTCTTGACCCAGGGTGCTTACAAAGTGGCCCTTATCAAAGTGTAGCCTTTTCTTTGCAGTCCCCCCCTGTAGATGCTCCCGGATTTCTCCAATAATTTCTGCTATTAAAACCCCTAAAATCCCTGCTATTACTGTTGTGTCAACACCTCCTGCGCCACCAAAACGAGTATCGGCAGGTATATTATTAATGTAGTTTAAGACCATTTGAATTGCATCGCTAAGGATGACTCCTACCACCCCGGCAATAAAGGCTGCTCTTCGGGAGCGTCCAATAAGATAGGCCGTTAGCCCGCCGATAATGGCATATACATAGTTAGGGTCAATATTTTGAGCTTCGGGCTCTGCCGGTAAAATATATCTTTGAAACCCATAAATGAGTCCCCCAGCCACGATGGCTGCTGCAATTGCTCTTATTCTCTCCTTCCCAGTTTCTGCCTTGATAAAGAGGTAGATTGCCAGCCCCAGGGGGATGACAAATCCGCCAATATTAACTGACACCCGTTCTGTTATGGGAATATCGGGTATAAATATGGTAGAGACAATAATGGCAAGAATAATAACAATAGCCGCCTTGTCGTTTAGTCTTAATCGATCCAGCACTCTTTCTGCTAATCCCATAAAGATTAATACAGAAACAGCTATTAAGATAATCATACCTATGGACATTCGTATTCCTCCTCAATCATTTTTATAAGCCTTGATTTACCTTATCTTTCCCTTTCCTATTTAAAACTATACGATTGTCCCAAGTACACAAAAAAAGGAAGGATCTAATTAATCCTTCCCGACTACTAATTTTTTATTGATTTTTTAATGGGAATAATCACAGTAAATTCTGTTCCCTTGCCTGTATCACTATTCACCTTAATCCTTCCCTCCAGAGAAAGAACTATATGCTTGACGATTGCCAATCCTAGGCCTGTTCCGCCGACCTTCCTCGATCTGGCCTTATCTACCCGATAGAACCGTTCAAAGAGTCTGGGAATCTCTTTTTTGGGAATACCGATTCCTGTATCCTTAACGGAAATAATGATATTCCTGTATTTTTGATAGGCATTGAGATGGATTTTTCCACCACCTGGGGTATATTTAATGGCATTGTCTAATAAATTAATCAACATTTGCTTAAACCAATCCCGATTCCCTTCAATGGGAGACAGATTGGAATCCACCTCTGAAAAAAGGGTTAATTCCTTACTGGCAGCAATGGGCCGAATCATCATCTCCACCTCTTGTATCACCTCAGAGGGATTAATTTCCTGATCAATTGTCTTGGAATGAATATTCTCTATTTCTGAGAGGGTAAGAATATCATCAATCAATCGGGTAAGCCTTTCACTTTCGATGTCAATAATATCGAGAAAGCGCATTTTTGTATTTTCATCCTCAATGGCTCCAGACTTTAAGGTTTCTACAAAACCGCTGATGGAGGTTAAGGGAGTCTTTAATTCATGGGATACATTAGCTACAAAATCTGAACGGATCTTTTCCAGCTTTCGAATTTCGGTTACATCCTCAATTAGCGCTACAATCCCCATGGCCTTGGTAGGATCTTCTTCCAGAGTAATGGGATTGGAATAGATTTTAAGGATTTTTTCTGGATCCTGAAGCTGAATCTCTATCTGGGTTTCCCTATTATGAATTAATATACTTTTAATGTGCTCATCCAAAACATTATTCCGTATTACCTCCAACACATGTTTTCCTAGGGTGTCCTCCAGCTTTATACGAAACAAGACTTCAGCAGCTGGGTTTAGCAGGATAATTCGATGCTTGTTATCTACAGCAATGATCGGATTTTTAATACTGGTTAACAAGCCCTTAAATTTAGTATTGCTTTCAGAAAGCTTACCTACCATATCCTTCAGGCGTTCTGCCATATGATTAAAGTTATTGGCAAGCTCTCCAATCTCATCGTCGGAGGTGACAACTACCCTTCGATCAAAGCCTCCCGATGCGATTTTTTGACTGGCAGCTGTGATGTCTTTAATTGGCACCATCATTTGACGAATAAAGCGATAGCCCAAAATCAAAGAGGCAAGAAGTCCAATGACAATGGAGATGCCAATATAATAGTAGAAGCTTCTATTGATAGCTTGTATTTCAGCCAGGCTTACTGCCAGACGGATCACCTGAAAGGGTAATTCATCAGAGGTTACAGGAATTGCCACGTAAAATAAATCTGTCTTGAGGGTAGCACTATATCGGATGGTGCTGCCAATTCTACCCTCCAGGGCTGCCCGCACTTCAAGCCGATCTCCATGGTTTTCCATTTCAGATTTGTCTGCCGCCGAGTCGGCTACTACCTTTCCTTGATTATCAATAAGGGTAATTCTTGTTTCAATCTGCTGACCATATTCCTGGGCAACTTGATTGATTTCCTGCCCTTCCAAAGGGGCTTCCCTTTGGGCTAAAAACTGCTCGATAAGCTTTCCGTTAGAAACTAACCTGGCCTCTAATTGAGACATATAGCTGCTTCGCATTAAGTTCATAAACAAAAAACCAGTCAGCAGGGTACCCAATAATAGTATAATGAAAAAAGCACCTAGAATTTTCCTTTGCATTCCTTCACCTACTTCATCTTATACCCTACACCCCGGATGGTTTCGATGTAGTCTCCCGTCTCATCATCACCAATTTTTTTCCGCAGGTGTCTGATATGGACATCGACGGTCCTGGTCTCACCAAAGTAGTCATAGCCCCAGACCTCGTCCAGCAGCAGGTTTCTCGAAAGAACCTTACCACGATTTTCGATTAAAATCTTTAATAGCTCAAATTCCTTAAGGGTTAATTCGATGGTTTGATCCCCAAGGGTTACCTCATGCTTTTCTGTATCCATGATCAAGTCCTTCACCTTTAGCAATCCTGATCTAACAGGCTGCCGATCCTCTGACCGCCTTAGGACGGCTTTGATTCTGGCGATGAGCTCCCTGACACTAAAGGGCTTGGCAAGATAGTCATCGGCCCCCAGCTCAAGTCCCAAGATCCGGTCTGTCTCCTCGCTTCTGGCCGTCAGCATGATAATAGGAAGCTTTTGTAAGGATTCAATTCTTCTAATTTCCTTACAAACCTCTAGGCCATCCATTCCTGGAAGCATTAAATCCAATACCACCAAATCCACCCTATTGTTCTTAAGAAATTGAATGCAGCCCTCTCCATTGTCGCTGACAAAAACCTCGTAACCATTCTTTTCAAGGTTAAACTTGATTAATTCTAAAATATGCTCCTCATCATCCACAATTAAAATTCGCTTCAGATTCATATTAATCCTCCTAATAGCTTAATTGAATCAGGGCTGCCATTCTCCCCGTATCTGACTCCTTACGATGGGAATAGAATTGGTGGAGATTACAGCCTGTACATATACGGCTCTTTACTATATTTCGTTCTAATACGCCGATTTCCTTTAGGCTGATTTGATTGGCCTCCCATAAATCCAGTTGATATTTCCCCCCACCCTTTGGAATCACAAAGTTTGTTAACTGTGTAAAGTTTTGGTTAAATTTTGCTACGACGTCCTCTGATACTTCATAGCAGCATGGGCCGATAGAAGGGCCAATCACCACCACCATATCCTGGGGACGACTTCCATAGGCATCCGTCATTTTATCAATTGTCTTTTGTCCAATTTTTAATTGAGTGCCGGGCCAGCCTGCATGGGCAAGGCCTACAGCCCTTTTGACCGGGTCCACAATCAATAGGGGAACACAATCGGCATAGAAGGTCATCAGCGGTAAACCAATGACATTGGTAACGAGTCCATCTACCCCTTCAAAGCTTCTTTTCCGCTTATAGCCCATTCCCCTTTCTGCTTTAGTAACAATCTTGATGGTATCTCGATGGATCTGATCAGATACCACCACATCATCTGCCTCTACCCCTACTGCACTGCAAAACCGTCTAAGGTTTTCTTGTATATTCTCTGGTGAATCGGCAGTCTTTATTCCTACATTCATACTGGTAAAGGCCCCTTGACTAATGCCGCCCCTTCGGGTACTGAAACCGTGCTTGATAAAGTCAAATTTTTTAAGGGCATCAAAGGTCACTACTTCTACATCACTTCGTTTAATGATCTCATAGCTCAAATTGCTGCACCTCCCATAGTAAATAGGGACGAGTAGATACTCGCCCCTTAGTCTGTTGAAAACCTCTCATCTTCTTCGTTGCTGCAAAAAGCCAGCACCCTTTCGTATTTCTGTATACGCTGCGTTCGCTGGCTCTCTTGCTCCTTGAATCTGAGTGCTTTTGAACAGGCTACTGATTTTGACCAAGTCAAAAACTTGGACGAGTAGATACTCGCCCCTGTCTATTTATCCTTTAACAGCTTTTTCAATTCTTCCATAAAGGTATTGATATCCTTAAATTCACGGTAGACCGAAGCAAAACGAACGTAGGCCACCTCATCAAGGGCTTTAATTCTGTCCATTACCATCCGTCCAATCAATTCGGTGGTGATTTCCTTTTCCATAGAATTATACAGATGCTTTTCGATATTATCGACAATTCCTTCTATTTGACTTAGGGCTACAGGCCTTTTCTCGCAGGCTCTAATGATTCCATTCAATACCTTGTTTCGATTAAAGGACTCCCTGTCTCCACTTTTTTTCACCACAATCAGCGGCAGCTCCTCTATCTTTTCATAGGTAGTAAACCGTTTACCACATTGAATACACTCACGTCTTCTTCTGATGGCTTGTCCTTCATCCGTTGGTCTGGAATCCACCACCTTTGATTCTTGATGAGCACAAAAAGGACAATTCATATTCTCTCCCCCTGTACATATGGCTAAATAGCTAGCTTTCTGCTTTTATTATAATATACAGCATTGGCGTTGTCTAATGAAATTTACAATTTTCAACACCCTTGTACTAATTTATCGCTTTATTCTTCATCACCATGGTCCTTTTTGATAAATTCTGGTTTATAAATGGCCGCCTTGTAGGGCACTTCTTCTTGATAACGGCTGGGCTCAACGGTGCTTTTCATTTCCACAAGAATTACATCTTCTCCTATTTTTTTGATTTGATCCCATGAGATTTCATAATCAAATTCCTTCCCGAAAATTCCCAAGAATCGTCCTGCACTGGGGATAATAATCGCATTAATCTTTCCCTTATTTAAGTCCACCTCCAGGTCAGCAATGAGTCCTACTCGTTTACCGTCGGTGATGTTAATTACCTCTTTTTGTGTCAAATCCGATGCCCTCAACACATGAATCAACCTCCCGCTTTTCCCTTTTATTTGTATGATTCATCAGAATCTAATGCTTATCCATGTATTATGTTTATCGCTTTGCCCCCTATTTTATTCCTATTGTTCCTTAAAAATCATAGAAAAAAAGTCACCCATCGGTGACTTCAAATATATTTTCTCATATGCTTCAAAGCAGTTTTTTCTAAGCGGGAGACCTGGGCTTGGGATATACCGATTTCGTCGGCAACCTCCATTTGGGTTCTTCCTTCAAAAAAGCGCAGCGATAAAATTAGTTTTTCTCGATCATTAAGCCTTCTCATGGCTTCATTTAAGGCAATGTTATCAATCCAAGCCTCGTCTTCACTTTTTTCATCACTCACCTGATCCATTACAAAAATGGCATCGCCGCTATCATGGTAAATTGGTTCAAAAAGGGAAACGGGGTCTTGAATGGCATCCAGGGCAAAAACCACATCCTCTCGTGGAATGTTCAATTGCTGAGCAATTTCTGTTACCGTTGGCTCCTTACCATTTTTATTGGTTAATTGATCTCGAACCTGAAGGGCCTTATAGGCCGTATCCCGTAGGGAACGGCTCACCCTTATGGAGTTATTGTCCCGTAGGTATCTTCTAATCTCCCCTATAATCATGGGAACGGCATAGGTAGAAAAACGTACATTCTGGCTCAGGTCAAAATTGTCTATCGCCTTAATTAGTCCGATACAACCCACTTGAAATAGATCGTCCACATGCTCGCCTCGATTGTTGAACCGTTGTATGACACTTAATACGAGTCTAAGATTTCCCTGAATAAATTCCTCCCGGGCCCCATTGTCCCCTTGATAGATTCGGTCAAAGAGCTTTCGCATTTGCTGATTTGTCAGTACTGGTAATTCTGATGTATTCACTCCGCAGATTTCTACTTTATTGATATGCATTGTAAATTTTCAGTCCTTTCGAAATGAATTACCCCTTTTACATATTAAAATTATTGACGCTTTGCTCTTTTTTATACGAGGCTTTCCAGAAGAATGGGCAGCAATTCAATGGAAAAATAAAAATCAATCCACTAAACATTGGAAATTAAATGTTTAATAGATTGATTGGCGTAACTTGAAATAATTGGGAATTATTTTAGACCATTCTATTGATTTCCTTTTTAAGTCGTATAATGATCCGTTTTTCAAGGCGAGAAATATAGGATTGAGATATTCCCAATATGTCTGCCACCTCTTTTTGTGTCTTTTCTTGTCCCGAATAGAGACCAAAACGCAGCTCCATAATTTTTTTCTCTCGTTTAGAGAGTTTATTGAGGGCAATTTTTAAAAGCTCCTTGTCTACCTCTTCCTCTAAAAACCGATAAATAATATCGTTCTCTGTTCCCAATATATCTGACAACAGCAGCTCATTTCCATCCCAATCTATATTTAGGGGTTCATCGAAGGAAACCTCCATCCGAACCTTATTATTTCTTCTCAAATACATCAGTATTTCATTTTCGATACACCTTGAGGCATAGGTGGCCAGTTTAATGTTTTTATCGGGATTAAAAGTATTGACAGCTTTAATAAGGCCGATGGTTCCAATAGAGATTAAATCCTCTACACCAACACCTGTATTTTCAAATTTTCTTGCGATATAGACCACCAATCTTAAGTTCCGTTCAATTAGAATTGTCCTGACGGTGCTCTCATCCTCCCGAAGCTTTGATATTAAATAATTTTCTTCATCATTAGATAGGGGCGGTGGCAATGCTTCACTTCCCCCTATGTAATAAATGCTCTCTTCATTAAAGAGATTAAACTTTTTCAACAGCTTAATAATATTAAACTGCAGCACCAATTTCGCCTTAGATATGAATCTTGTCATCTTGCCGACCTCCCAAGTGTATTATACTAAATCTGGATGTAATAATGCTCTGTAATCCCCTGATTTAGAGAGCTTTTTACTGTAAATCGCGATGATTATCTCTTCAAATTGTTTCATTTCACTTTCCTTCTCTACAATGACAGAATCAGGCTTAAAGCCCATTAACATTCCATTTTCTGTTCCCAGGGCTTGAAAGGGGATAATTCTAAGCCTTGTCATCCATAGACTGTTTTCCAACTGGAGGGTAATCTGATCAACACTCGGAAGCTTTGATCCTTTAAAAACCTCCTGGAGTTCTTTAGGCAGCAGGTCCAGAATTGCCTCATATTCTACAATCATCACTGGATACCGGGTAATGGGGTCAGTTAAAGAATTTCCTGTATCCACCAGTCCCCTTACCTCTACCATCGTATTTCCCATCTGGATTTTCACCTGGGTAAAGATTTTTTCCTTGGAAAGCTGGTTTTGAATGTACCCCCAGCAAAATTCGATGAGAATATAACCTAAGCCACAGGAAAGTAAAATCAGCTTCATTGAAATGTTTGATATATAAAATACACCATTGCTGATGATGCCATTGAAGCTTGTAAAATAGAAAAGGGCGAAGCCTGCGCCGCCAAAAACCAGTGTAATTAAATAAAATATACCCAATAGCCTAAAAAATTCCTTAAATCGATAGGGATTAAATGCAATAACGATAATAAGCATAGAACAGGCAAATTTCATTAGGGTGGAAAATAGAAAATGTAATGACGGAAAAAAAATAATAAAAGCATAGAGGGCCCCCAGGGACGAGGCTAATATCAGCCTTAATTTCTTTGCCGAGGCTTTTCCAAATCTTCCTGTTAAGGAAAGGATAATGTAATTCATTATAAAGTTTTCCAAGAAAACATATTCAGCAAAGACAACCATTTTTTCTCCTCCCTAAAAGGGGCATAATCCTGATACTATACAATTATTCACAACCTGGATGCTTTATGAATATTATATAAAATCCGGATTAATTTTTATGTCATTTTATGAAGTCGAAAAGTTAGTTTCTATTGCCCTTAACTTAGAAATTTGAAGGCTTTATTGAGGTGACTGTTCAAAAAAACAAGCCCTGGGGCTGGCCCAGGGCTTTGTATGTTAATAATATTTTATTTTCTTCTTCTAAGGAAAATCGGTATGTCTAATTCGTCTCCTTTAATTTTTTCCTCCACAGCACTGGCTACCTCTTTGGCAGCGGCATCCATCAAAAGACCCTTGCTGTCTTTATCCACAAACTTCATTAAATCCTTTTCAAAGCCTGTTGCAATGACCGTGATACGAATTTCATCCTTTAGCTCCTCATTAATTACAGCACCAAAGATAATATTGGCATCTTGATCTGCCGCCTCAGTCACCATCTCAGCGGCTTCATTCACCTCAAACAATCCTAGACCAGCACCACCAGTGATATTTAACAGTACACCCTTTGCTCCTTGAATAGAGGTTTCTAAAAGTGGACTTTGGATTGCCTGCTTTGCTGCTTCAACGGCTCTATTTTCACCACTAGCTCGTCCAATTCCCATATGGGCTAAGCCCTGCTCCAGCATAATGGTCTTTACATCGGCAAAGTCTAGGTTAACTAAGCCTGGAACAGCTATTAAATCTGAAATCCCTTGAACCCCTTGCTTTAAGATATCATCGGCGATTCTAAAGGCATCCAGCATAGTGGTCTTCTTTTCGATTACTTGAAGTAAACGATCATTGGGGATCGTAACCAGGGTATCAACTCGGCCTTTCAATTCTTGAATTCCCATTTCTGCATGGGACATTCTTCTCTTTCCTTCAAAGGTAAAGGGCTTGGTTACAACCCCTACCGTTAGTATACCCATTTCCTTCGCAATTTCTGCAACGATTGGAGCAGCCCCGGTTCCTGTTCCGCCACCCATTCCGGCGGTGACAAAAACCATATCAGCCCCCTGTAAAAGCTTTAGAATATCTTCTCGGCTTTCTTCTGCAGCCTTTCTGCCGACCTCGGGATTTGCCCCAGCTCCAAGACCCTTTGTCAGCTTTTCACCGATTTGTATTTTTTGCTCAGCCTTTGAGGTATATAAGGCCTGCTTGTCTGTATTGATTGCAATAAATTCGACGCCCCTTAAACCCGATTCTATCATTCGATTAACAGCATTATTGCCACCACCACCGACACCTACAACCTTTATTTGAGCAAATTGTTCCATGTCCACATCAAATTCTAACACAGTATTACCCCCTTATTATGTATATAAGCCTCCACAGCTTGTTCTTATCTTTGAACATACAACTCCCATTACACTTTACCACATGATCTTTCTTTTCACCATAGGTTTATGAGCTTAATTATTATAGTTAAAGCAGGCATAATGGAAATTTAATTCTTTTGGATTATAGAAATATAATTCTTTCGGATTATGAATTTATAATTCAACAAAAATATTGTATTTCCTTTTTTATTAATGAAATAAATATAAAAAAAATCTCCTATTTTTCATAGGAGAAGGGCTTTTTTCTTATATTTACTTCTGATGGTAATTTTTTCATGTTACATCACTACGTATGGGGATGTCTTCTTTTATCTACCAGAAATCTTCTAATCAGGGCAAAGTTTTGGAACAGTCGATTTCCAAAGGCAAAAATGGCTGCATAATAGAGGGGCACTCCGATTCGATCCCCTATGTAGGCCAAAATTCCCGCCAGGATGGCATTTCCAAAGAAACCAGATACAAAAATCTCTGTATTAAATTTGTTTTCCATATTTGCCCTAATGGCTCCAAAAACTGAATCTAGGGCGGCTAGAATTGCTACAGATATATACAGAGAATAGCTGGCTGGATAGCTTATATCTAAATAGAGGCCTAAAATAACCCCAATCAATAACCCTATTAATGCAACTATCATCCTTATTCACTCTCCTTTGGTGTGATGAAATTCGTTGGTATCTCTCCTAAATATTTGGGAATCCTGACCCAGGGGCTTACCATTGTATCAATGACAATACCATAATACTCCCTTATACCAAAGGCATGGGATTCCGGAGACTTTAAGGCGGCCTCCAGAGTAGCTGGGTCTCCTATCGCTTTAATAATAAAGGGCTGACCATAGGTATGATTGTTAATGGTTATGGTTGGCCCTGAGCATTTAATTTCCGTATGGGCCATCAACCGCTGTCCGTTAATGGAAATAGCCTCGGCCCCGGCATAACGGAGATCATTAAGGATCATGACAATATCCTGTTCATGGACGACCAAATCACTAGGATTCTCCCAGGGGTACAGTTCCCGCTCGCTATCGCTGACCTTGACTGTGATTCCAGGCCCCTCAAGATCTGTGAAGCCACCGGTAACCTTTAATGTCTCTATTTCTGTTCTCAGTACATCACTGATGCTCCCCTCATTTTCCAGGGCACTTTGATACTCATCTAAGCGGAGGTTATTATTTTTAATAAGCTCCTTTATGTTATTGATCTCATTTTTTTCTCGATTCACTTCATTTTGCAGATCGCTGACGGTTTTTATACTGACAAAGCTGTAATCCTCAGTCATGTGCATCAGTTGAAAGGTGATAATAAATCCCAACAGGACAAAAATAGAGCCTAGCAAAAGATCATTATATGGTTTTTTCATATTTTAGCCACCTCAAATCTATTGGGAAAGCTCAATGGGCTTTGCATAATCAAAGGTATTCACCTTGGTAAGTCGAGGAATGGTGAGCTCATTTTGTTTCTTTACATTTACTTGAAACAGATTTTCTTCTTTAATTCTCCATACAATACCAAAGCGCATATTTAAGCCCGCCTCCATACTTTCAGGATTACCAATTGCCTTTATCTGAATAGGCAGGGTTATAGGAACAGCATTGATTTCAAGCCCGTTGGCAGAATAATGAATATCTGTTGTTGACGTATATCGCTGATCATTAATGGATATTGCCTCGGCTCCAGAGGCATTCAGCATGTTAATGATGCCAAGAATATCTTCAATATTGTACATGAGAAATCCTTTCTCTGCGGGATCCTCCGATGGAATATCCTCCAGGGTGACAATTACCCCCGGTCCCCCTATGGTGCGATAGCCTGAGAGAACCTGATACCTTTCCAGGTCCCCCTGTAGATTTCGAATGACGGTATTCTCATCAGCCTCTGATATTTCATATTCCTTTAACCGCTTCTCCAGCTCCGTTAAATCCTGATTCAGTACATCCTTTTCCTGTCTCAGGGAACGAAGCTCTGCCGTTAGCTGCTGTGCCCTTTGGGGCGACAATAGATCGCCGCCGGTTGCTAATCTTACAGTTTTTAACTGAATGGATATAATTAAGCCTAGGATTCCACATAGAACCCCAAGGGCTATTTTCCCTTTTAAATCTTTCATGTACCTTCCTCCCATTACTGGTTTCGCTCTTTAACGGTAATGTTCCCCTCATACCTCATGTCAATAATAACATTACGGCGATTATTTGTATATAGGTTGACTAAAACTTCCTGCAATGCCAATATTGAATAGACAGGGTCCTGGGCTTCTCCCATTAAAACTTCTATCCCATCAAAGGTAATTAATCTAACATTTCCTTCCTCTTCAATATTGATTTCAGAAATATTGTCAATCATATCTGTCAGCCTGGCGGCCTCCAATAGCCTTAGGGCAGTGGCTAGATCCTCAGGATTCAAAACAGCTGCCTGTTGTCCCAGTACAAAGCTTTCAAAGGCGGCTCCAGTGATTAAAGGCAGTTCCTGGGAGATATAGCTGTCTTGTACCTTCAGCACCACCCCTTGAATGTCAATGAATAGATAGGAGCCCATATAAGCTATTATAGCATATTCAGACCTTTCAGTTATATCGATGCTGATTTCCTTCGGCAGTTTTCTTGTTACACTCACTGCTTCAACGTATGGATGCTCTATGATTTTAGCTTCTATTTCCTCTAGGTTGTATTTAAACAGGTTTCTCTCCTTGATCAGTCTGGAGGCCTGTATGATTTCCTCTTGGGTAATCTGCTGGATGCCATTGACCTGGATTTCCTTTAGGTTAAAAAAGTCTGATTGTAATAATGCATATATCCCCCATAATACAAAAACAATGATTAACAGCAGGGAAGTTAGAATTTGTTTGATTCTTCTTCGAACAAACTTTTTTCTTTTTATTTCTTCATAATTGCTCATTATGCCATTCCCTCCCTTGCTTGTCCATAAATTGGCTCAATTAATAGCAGCTTATTCACTGCTATCAATCATTTCTACTTTTAGTAATGCTCCTATTGGATTAATGAAATATTTCCGCCTAGATCCCTAAGTACTTGATGGAAATGATCGTAGCCCCGTTCCACATGTTTAGCATTTTCAACAATTGTTTTTCCCTCTGCCGCCAGAGCCGCCAATATTAGTGCAGCCCCCCCACGAAGGTCCTTAGCTGTTACAGTGGCCCCTGTTAGCCTTTTCATACCCTTGACTATTGCTACTCTACCATCTACCTTTATGTTCGCTCCCATCCGTGTTAATTCCTCTGCATGTTTAAAACGATTTTCAAAAATTGTTTCTATAAAGACCGTAATTCCATCGCTTAGGGTCATTAATGCCATTAGCTGAGATTGCATATCCGTTGGAAATCCAGGATAAGGCAATGTTTTCACAGTATCGATGGCGGTGATTTTATTAGGAGACTCTACTTTAATTGTATTATTTTTACAGGTGATATGGCAACCACTTTCCTTCAATTTGTATATAATTGATTGTACATGCTCTGGTATGACATTGGTCAATAGCAAATCACCCTTTGTGATAGCCGCTGCAGTTAAGTACGTTCCCGCTACAATACGATCGGGAATAATTTGATGCTCTACATCTGATAATTCCCCTACACCCTCTATCATGACTGTGGCACTACCTGCTCCCGTCACCTTGCCGCCCATGGCGTTGATAAAGTTTGCCAGGTCGATAATCTCCGGTTCTCGGGCTGCATTTCTAATGATCGTTGTGCCCTTTGCAAATATAGCTGATAAAATTAGGTTTTCAGTTGCTCCCACACTGGGAAAATCCAATTGAATTTCAGCCCCCTTTAATTCCTTTGCCTCACAAATTAAAAATCCATGCTTCTCTTCAATTGTTGCTCCCAGTTCTTTAAGGGATCTTAAGTGTAGATCAATGGGCCTTGGGCCAATTTCACATCCCCCTGGTTGTGATACCCTATGGTAAAGAAAAGCTCCAATGAATTTCCAGAAGAAGCCCCAGGTAAGCCCCCATTTCGTCGTGACTTTCTTTGACAATGATCTTATCCAGCAGCAGTTCTATATCCCTTCGGGTAAAAACTCTTTTTTCAAGGATTTCTTCAAGAAGTTCTTTGGGGGAAATCCGCTCCTCCCGTAATCTTCTCAGCTCACCTTGATATTGTATCATTTTTTTCTGGTGATGATTCAAGTTGTGTATGCTTTGGTTTGTCTCCTCTATTAGCTCCCTATAGAGTCCTTCATCAATTTGCCCCCTGGCCCGCTGTCTAGCGTAATTTTTTAGCTCAAGCTGTTTATGATTAATATCTTTTTGTATGGTGTCAATGGCTTCCCTATCATCATTTGTCAGCTGCTCCTTTAGTTTAGCCTCCAGCCCTTTAAAATCTGTGGTGTTTTCTTGAACAATTTCATCAAGGGCCTCTGCCAATAGGGTTAACAGCTCTTCCTCTGTCACATGATGGGCACTGCAGCCCATGGTCCCTTGTCTGTGGTAGCTGCTGCAATAATAGGCCATAGGTCTGTTTGCTCTTCTTCTGGCTACATGATACCCGCCACAGTCCCCACAAAAAAGAAATCCTGAAAATAGGTTTATTCCTTCCCTTGCCCCATGGATTTTTCTAAGGTTTCTCCTCTCGGCAATTTGCTGGGCCAATTGAAAATCCTCTTTACTAATGATAGCAGGATGATGATTGTGATAAATGATTTGTTCCTCCCTCTCGGTTCTAACCGAGGGGCCTTTAATCTTTTTCTTCTTTGTCTTACCACATCGAAGTACCCCCATATAGATGTCATTGGCAATAATTCGCTGCACATGGACCGGACTCCATTCCTCTGCCACTTTAAAATTTCCTCCATTTTTCATTTGATGATACTGGGAAGGGGTTTTGATCCCTGCAGCATTTAAGGTGTTGGCAATTTTTCGATAGCCGCTGCCCTTTAAATAGGTCTCAAAGATCTGCACCACAACTGAAGCAGCCTCTTGATCAATAATCAATTGATGCTTATTTTGAGGATGTTTTACATAGCCATAGTGATTTTTGACGATGAATCCGCCATTTTTTTGCTTGCTCTTAATGCTCTGACGTATTTTCCGTGAAATATCCTTTACATACATTTCATTGTACCAGGTTTTAATTCCGATCACATCATCATTATCCTTTTCACTATCGTAGTTTTCGGTCGCTAATATTATTCTTACTCCCTGCTCCTGTAATAATTCAAAAAACAGCAGGGTTTTAGCATTATGACGCCCTATTCTAGAGCTGTCCTTGACAATAATGATGTGGGCCTTATCGGCTCCATGGCTGCAAATTTTCTTTTTTAATTCATTAAACTCAGGCCTGTCCAGTGTATATCCCGAGGCATTATCGTCTATAAATATATGCTGCAGCTGGCTGGAAAAACCCTTGGCCTTTAATTCAATACTAAGAGCCTCGGCCCATTCTTTAATGATATTGACCTGATTGTGGATTGATTCATAGTTTTCCTTATCTTCATCCCTCGATAGCCTGGCATAGCCGTATATATTCATCATATCCATCCCAGAATCACCTTCCCTGTTACTAATACCCTACCTCATCTAAATTAACGGTTTATCCTTGGTTAAATACTTCAATAGCGACGTTGTTGTCAGTCGTCATTATGCCCGATATGACATGAGGTAAGATATTAAGAATCTTGCCTTTTTTCCATTACATGATTCGTTACCATTTTACTGATGACATCTTGAAGCCTTAGGGGACCTCTAAATTCATGGGTAATCTTCACTATTCTACTCTTTTTCCTTTGATCTTTATTGGTTTCTAAAGCAACCTTGCTTTCTTTCTGCTCCATAGTCCATCCCCCTGGATTAATCCTAGTACCTTGTTGCAGTTAAAGCCTTGGTTTGCTGATATTTTTAATGTCAGTAATACAGAGCTGGCTATAGGGAGATTTATCAGGGGTTTCCAATGGCTTCAAAGCTACCAGGGTACTACTATAGACTATGATACGCTGTTGTTGTCCTATTCCAGAGACAGGTTAAATTAGCAGAAAAACAGCCGCCCATATACGTATATACCTATACGTAAAGGCGACTGTCTTTTTGGAATAACCTTTGTATTATTTTGTAATAATGTCAACAATCGATATCTCCCTCTAGTCCGATTTCCTTAGCCACCCCTCGCATTCCCTGGATGGTCTCCTTAATGATTTCATTTATGTCCATGGAAAGGAGCTTGGCCCCATTTTCTATAACCTCTCGGTTTACTCCAGCAGCAAAGCTTTTTTGCTTCCATTTCTTTTTAACGGATTTTACTTCTAAATCCAGGATGCTTTTACTGGGCCGCAGCAGGGCTGTTGCCGCTATTAAGCCCGTTAGCTCGTCAATGGTATATAAGACCTTCTCCATTCTTTCTACGGGTTCCACCTCTGTACAGATGCCCCATCCATGGCTGAGAACTGCATGGATATAGTCGGCTGGATATTGGTTCTCTGCCAATATCTCCTTTGCCTTAGTGCAATGCTCCTCTGGATACATTTCATAATCTATATCATGCAATAGACCAATGATCCCCCATTTTTCCTGGTCATCCTCCCCTAAAAGAACTGCAAAATGCTTCATTACTGCTTCTACAGCCAGGGCATGATTAATTAGGCTATCGTTCTTATTATATTCCTTTAATAATTGATAGGCCTCTTCTCTGGTAGGTATTTTTGCTTCCATCTTATCGCCTTCTTTCCTGTTCATTACTATTTTTTTATTTATAGACCATACTAATCCTTTCAGAAAAAAATGTCAATAGCCTTTATTTACTTAACCTATTGCCGTAAGTGGCCATGCTTCTACGTCACTTGGGGCTAATGGAGCTTTCCGGAAACATAATAAAAGCACCCCCCTTGAAGTGCTGCTAAGATTGATAGGTTATCTAATCAATTCCAATTGGTTATCATAGCCACCTGGATAACTAATTTTCACTCTGCCACATCTGGAAAGCATTGCACCCAAAAAAATAATGGAAGAACGCATTTCCCTAACCCACTCTTCAGGAATTTCATCATTATTTAACCCGCTTGAATCAACAATGATTGTATTATGCTCTCGCTTGACAGTACATCCGATGGATAACAGGATTTTTGTCATAACCTCCACATCAGATAACCTAGGTATGTCATGTAGTACATTTAGCTTACCATTTAAAACAGTCGCTGCCATGATTGGTAATACTGAATTTTTTGCACCGCTTACCCTAGCTTCACCGGTTATCTTATTTCCTCCAATGATTACAAACTTACCCACTAGGAAGTCACCTCCAGAGTTTCTTTATGATTATACATCTATATATGAAATCGTAGCTAAGCATAGATTTAAGCAAATATATAAACATATTATGAAGAAGCTCCTAGAGGTGTTCCTTTCCAGAACAAACTATTTTACTAATTGTTGTATTTCCTCATAAATAGAATCCGCTGCCTTAAGCTTCGCCTCGGCTTTGCTGGCCCTTTTCATTTCTTTTAAAGCCCCAGGCTGACCTAGGATATGGTTAATCTTTTTAAAAAGCACCTCCCCGGAAAGCTCATCTTCCTTCACCATTAGGGCCGCTCCCTTTTCAGCCAGAGCCCTTGCATTATACTCCTGATGATTTTCGGCTGTATGGGCCTTGGGAATTAAAATTGATGCCTTTCCTGCTCCAGTGATTTCTGCAATGGTTATAGCACCAGCACTACAAATCATTAGGTCAGCGGCTTGAAGTCCATAGGGCATATCGTTAATATAGGGTACAACACGGTTATGCGCTTCTATGGTGGGATAATCCTTTAATTGTTCCTTTACTCCGCTATAATGATTCTTCCCCGTTGCCCATATGATTTCAAATTGATTTTCAGGATGAGCCTTGAGCAGCTCTAAAATGGCCCCATTCAGTTTCCTTGAGCCTCCACTGCCTCCCACTACCAATACGATCGGTTTTTGCTTTTTATATTTTCTGGCAGCCTCTTCGGCTGATATTGTCATAAAGTCTCCCCGAATTGGATTCCCTGTGACAATGACCTTTCGATATTGCTTAAAGTATTTCTTAGCCTCCTCAAAGCTTAGGGCAATACAGTCCATATGCTTTGAAAGAATTCGATTGGTCAATCCAGGGAAGACGTTTTGTTCATGAATTAACGTTTTATATCCTAATTTCGCTGCCATATAGAGCACTGGCCCGCAAACAAAGCCTCCGGTACCAATCACAATATCCGGTCGATATTCCTTTAATTTCCTTCGGGCCTGAAAAAGCCCCTTCATTAACAATCCTGCACTTCTTACATTATGGACAGATAGCTTCCTTTTCAGATAGCTGACGGGAATAAAGTGAATATCATAGCCTGCCTTTGGTACAATTTCGCTCTCCAGACCCTGCTTCGTTCCAATAAATAATATTTGGGCATGGGGGTTCATCTCTTTTATTTTATTGGCGATGGCAATGGCTGGATAAATATGTCCTCCCGTACCACCACCACTAATCACTACCTTCATCTTTTCAACTCCTATCAAATTTGGTATATCGAGAAATATTTAATAATATACCGGTCATGGCCATAAAAATAACTAAGGTATTTCCCCCATAGCTGATAAAGGGCAGGGGCATTCCCGTTACTGGCATTGAAGAGGTGGCAACGGCAATATTGATAATAACCTGGATGGTAATCATCGACACATAGCCCGTGGCATACAGACAGCTGAAGATATCTGGGGCATTAATGGCAATTCTAATTCCCCGCCATATTAAAATCATAAATAATAATAAAATCACTGCTCCGCCAATAAAGCCCAATTCCTCACCAATAATCGCAAAAATAAAATCATTTTGAGGCTCTGGCAGGTAAAAATGTTTTTGAACACTGCGCCCAAGGCCCCGACCAAATAGTCCCCCAGATCCTAGGGCCAATAGGGATTGCACCACCTGAAAGCCCGTATCTGTTGGGTCTGCCCAGGGATCAAGAAATGCTGTAATCCGAGCTGCCTTGTAGGAATTACCGCTAACAAGAAAATAAATGATCAGGGAGACAATTCCACCAAGGCCTGCCGTAGCCAGGCCAATAAAGTGAGATAGCTTCATCCCTCCCACAAAGACCATGGCCATAATGATCACTGAAACCACGAAGGCCGTACTAAAATCAGGCTGTTTATAGATTAGCCCAAAAACAACACCAATCAACATCAAGTAAGGTAGTACTCCATAAATAAAGCTTTGCATTTTTTCTTTTTTTCGTTCAATGCTGGTGGCTACAAACATAATTACGGCAAATTTTGCGATCTCGGAAGGCATAACCGTTAGAGATTCACCTATTCCGATCCATCGTCTGGCCCCATTTACTTCCTTTCCAATTGGTGTAAGTACCAAGACCAAAAGGATTAAGCTGATCAACATAATCATATTGGAAAAGCGCTTCCATTGCCAGTAGGGAAACCTGGAACAAAAGACCATGGCCATGACACCCACAACTGCCCATATAAAAACTCGCTTTAAAAAATGATAGCCATCGTTAAAATTGACTAGAGAATAAGAAAAACTTGAACTGAAAATCATAATGATTCCAATGGCCACCAGGGCTGAAACCGATAGTATTACAGCGGAGTCAAAGGGATTCTTTTTCTTTCCCATTTTAAGCCCTCCTTAAGCTTGAAACAAGATTCTTAAAATGCCTACCTCTTTCCTCAAAATTAGGATACATATCCCAGCTGGCACAGGCAGGGGATAGTAATACAGTGTCTCCCTCCTTTGCTTCATTAAAGGCAAGGGGGACGGCTTCTTCCAGGTCCTTAACTCTTTTAACTGCATCAAAGTCCAATACCTTTGCTGTTTCCAGCAGCTTTTCTGCCGTTTCTCCATAGACAATCATTTGTCTAACTTTCCCCTGAAAGGCCCTAATATATTCTGTAAAATCGCTTCCCTTATCCATTCCTCCTGCCAGCAGTACAATGGGCCTGCTTATTGCCTCCAGCGCTTTAATAGAGGCATCGGGGTTGGTACCCTTAGAGTCGTTGATGAAGTCAATACCCTTAATTGTATCTACATATTCAAGTCGATGGGCTACCCCCTGGAAGGTTCTCAGGGTTTGGGCTATCACCCCTGGGTCAATCTCTGAAACATAGGCCATGGCTGCTGCCGCCAAGGCGTTTTCCAGGTTATGGTTTCCTGGTATTTTAATTTCGTTGCGATCCATAATTTCTATCTTTGGCCCATTGATTTTTGCCACAATCTTTCCTTCTTCCACCCAAACCCCTTCCTTCAACGAGGTTTTTCGGCTAAAGTAAATTTTCTGGGCCCTTAGAGATTCGCTGGCCTTCCGTAGGATCTCATCGTCATAGTTAATTACCGCATAATCTGAAGGCCCTTGATTTTTAAACAGATTAAATTTAGCCTGCTGATAGTTTTCCATCGTTTTATGTCGATTCAAATGATCGGGGGTCAAATTCAATATGGCTGCTACCCGGGGTCGGAAATCCACGATACTTTCAAGCTGAAAGCTGCTGACCTCCATAATCATATAGTCTTCTTTTTTTATTTCCAGTGCTTTAGAGATGGCGGCAACACCAATATTTCCTACAACATAAGTGCTTTTTTGGGCATTTTTAAAAATTTCACCCGTCAAGCTGGTGGTGGTGGTTTTCCCATTGGTTCCTGTTATAGCCACAATATTACAATCAGCTAAACGATAGGCCAGTTCAATTTCTCCTATTATCTCTTTTCCAGCCTCTTTTAAAGCCTTTATAAAGGGCAGCTCCAGGGGAACCCCTGGGGAAACAACAACCAGGTCTATCTCCATATCTTCGATCCCCTCGGGATGCTTACCCAGTATGTATTCTACCCTCACCCCTTCTAATTCCTTCAGGGCGTCCGCTAGCTGCTCCCTGGATTTCAGGTCATTAACTATTACTCTTGCCCCTAACTTATCCAGTACCTTCACTAAGGGTATTCCTGTTATTGCCAGACCTATTACCAATACTACCTTATTTTTTAGGTTCACTTTTTCACCCGCTTTCTTAACTCAAGCCAATAATTCCGATTAAGCATAGTAGGACTGTGGTTATCCAAAAGACAATCACAACCTTAGTTTCAGCCCAACCGCTTAATTCATAATGATGATGAAGGGGACTCATTTTAAATATACGTTTCCCCGTTAATTTATATGAGGCCACTTGTAAAATAACCGACAAAGTTTCAGCAAAATATATGCCTCCCACAATGGGGATAATCAAAGAGATATTCATTAGTATCGCCATTGTGGCCACGGCTCCTCCCAGGGCTAGGGATCCCGTATCTCCCATAAATACCTGGGCCGGGTGGGAATTAAAACGTAAAAATCCTAGGCACGCCCCAGTAACTGCTCCTGCAAAGATTGCCAGGCTGGTATAACCCCAATTTAGGGCAATTAAGCTAAAGAAGGCAGCAATAATTAAAGTTACTCCTGCTGCTAAGCCATCTAATCCATCGGTTAAATTGGCTCCATTTACTGTAGCCACCACTACAAAGGCAATAAAGGGCTTGTATAGGATACCTAAATCTAAGTATTGGGGGATGGTTAGACCTCCAATAGTAAAGCTTCCTTGAATAAAGGGGATGATTACTTTTGTTCCCATAACAGAAACATTGGATTGATATACTGCCAGCAATAGGGCAATGATAATCTGCAAAATTAATTTTTGATAAGCCCTAAGCCCTAGGGACCGTTTCAGGACAACTTTAATAAAATCATCCAAAAAACCAATTAAACCAAAGGCTGTAGTTGCAGCTAGGGCCACCAGCAAATCACGATTCATCACCCCTGCTGTCAGCGAGGTAATTAGAATAGAGACAATAATGATAATACCGCCTATGGTAGGGGTTCCGCTCTTAGACTTATGGCTTTGGGGCCCCTCCTCTCGGATGGTCTGACCTACCTTTAATCGCTTTAGGTAGGGAATGATTAACGGCCCCAACAGTAATGTGATGGTAAACCCAATGATAATTGTATAAATAAGCTGCTTATGCTGTATCATCCCATTAGCTCCTCTCTAGTAAATAATTAACGATTTCTTCCATCTTCATACCTCTAGAACCTTTAATTAAGATTATGTCATCTGCTTCAACCAAATTCTTTAATAGTTCTATGGCTTCATGATTGCTTTCTACTGAAAAAATCAGCTTGTCATTTTGTAAAGTACCTGCCTCCTCAGCAATCCATCGGGCCATCTCTCCAACGGTTATCGTAACATCCACATTGGTTTCAACAACGTAGCTTCCAACCAGCCGGTGTCCTTCCTCCGAGAAGCTGCCCATTTCAAACATATCTCCCAATATCGCTACTTTTCTTTTCCCCTTTATGTCATGAAGCACCTGAAGGGCGGCCTTCATTGAATCGGGACTGGCATTATAGGCATCATTAATAATTTTAATTCCATTTTTCTCATGAATCTCTAATCGCATTTTGGATGGGACATAGGCCCTTAATCCCCGTTGTATTTCCTCAGGAGACATTCCGTATTGGAGTCCGATCCAGAGGGCAGCCAGGGCATTATAGACATTATGGATGCCAGGATAATGGAATCGGAAGGAATGCACCGCTTCTTTAATTTTTACCTTTATGATAAAGCCTGATTCCCCATAATCGATTACCTGCTCAGGATAAATGTCATTTTCCTTTGATAATCCATAATAAACACACTGATATGGACACTCTTCCTTTTTAATTTTTCTTAGGTATGGGTCATCTCCATTGACCAGTAAATAATCAGCAGGCTCTAAAAAAGTGGCAATCTCAAGCTTAGCCTTTACTATATTTTCTCTGCTGCCCAAATGCTCTATATGAGACATTCCAATATTGGTAATGACCGCCACCTTGGGCCTGACAATATCAACTAAATTATAGATTTCTCCAAAGGAGGACATCCCCATTTCTAAAACAGCAATTTCATGGGCCTTTGACAGATTAAACAGTGTCATGGGAAGCCCAATTTGATTATTTAGATTGCCCAAATTTTTTAGAACCTGATATTTCTCTGATAGGGTGCTGCTAATCAGATCCTTTGTGCTCGTCTTTCCTGTACTACCGGTTACAGCCACGAAGGGAATGGAAAACTGACTGCGATAAAAGGTACTGAGTCTTCTTAGGGCTGTCAGAGTGTCTTCCACCTCAATAACAAAAATCCCTTCTAATTCCTGTAGATTAATGGGGGTTCCCTTCCCCCACAGGGTTCCCCAGGCCCCTTTTTCCTTAGCCATGGGAATAAACTCGTATCCTTTATAGTTTTCTCCCTCCAGAGGAACAAAAAGCTGTCCTATTTTAAGGGTTCGAGTGTCGGTTGAAATTCCTTGGATGCTTGACTCCACTCCCCTTTGAAGGAGACGTCCCCCTGTGGCATGAATGATTTGTTCTATGGTTAACAGCATTACTCGATTCCTTCCTCTCTAGCAATTTCAATTGCAACTAGACGATCATCGAAGGGCAGTACTTGATCTCCCACAATTTGATTTGTCTCATGGCCCTTCCCTGCAATGATAATAATATCGTCCTCCTGGGCAATTTTTAAAGCAAATCCTATGGCTTCTCGTCTATCTGCAATGACATGGTAGCTTCCTTGGGTCCTTTTCATTCCAGCTTCCACCATCTCCAAGATTTGATGGGGGTCTTCAGTTCTGGGATTATCGGAGGTCAAAATCGAAATATCACTATACCTTCCTCCAATTTCGCCCATAATCGGTCTTTTGGTTTTATCTCGGTCGCCACCGCATCCAAATACGCTGATTAATCTATTGGTTGTGAAAGCCTTGGCAGTCTTTAATACATTTTTCAAGGCATCGGGTGTATGGGCAAAATCTACAATAACTGTAATATTTCGTATTTCCTCAATTACCTCAAATCGTCCCCTTACCCCTTTAAAATCCTGTAGGGCCATTATCATACTGCTTACAGGTACTTTCATGACATAGCAGGCCGCTATGGCTGCCAGCCCATTGTAGACAGCAAAGAAGGCAGGGATTTTAAGAGTAAAGCTTTCTCTAAAATCTGGGCCTACCACATCAAAGGAAGCACCCTTAAGGCTTATCTTTACATTTTCTGCCTTAAAATCTGCATCCCCATTTATTCCATAGGTATAGAGGGGGGTTTTTAAGTCCCGTAGCTCCCTTGCTATTATTTGGCCATGGGAGTCATCTATATTAATGACATTTCCCCCTATTGTTTGATAAAATAATTTCTTTTTCGCCTCTCGATAATTATCCAGGTTTAGGTGAAAATCTAAATGATCTGGAGTAAGGTTCGTAAAGATTCCAACTTGATAGTTGACCCCCTCCACACGGCTTAGCTCTAAGGAATGGGAAGAAACCTCCATTACACAGCTGTCCAGGCTGTAATCCAGCATTCTTCTAAATTGCCGCTGTACTTCAATGGATTCCGGGGTGGTTCTGGAGGCGATGATTCTTTCCTCCCCTATAAGGGTGGCCATGGTACCCATTAATCCTGTCTTTCTTCCACTTTCCTCCAGCATGGCCTTCACCATATAGGTGATAGAGGTTTTTCCATTGGTTCCTGTCACCCCAATGACATCCAGGGTTTGACTGGGGTAATTAAAGAAACGATTTGCAATCTGAGCCATGGCCCTTCTGCTGTTTGTTACCTGGACCATGGTGATGCCTGCTACCCCCAAGGGACGTTCACAAATGATTGCCCTTGCTCCCCGTTTAATGGCCTCATTCACATATAGATGTCCGTCGGTCTTAAAGCCCTGAACACAAACAAAAAGGCTATTTTCTGTAACGTCCTTTGAGTTATTATGTATGTTTTCAATTTCCAATTCGTCGGTGCCCTCAAGCCTAATGATTTCAAGGCCCTTAATCAAATCCCTTACTATCATGGGTATCCATCCCTTCTATTGCTATTATTAACGTTTCTTGAGCTTTTTAAAAGGCAACATAAAATTAAAGGTTTTTTTACCCTTAATTTTAGTTGCCCATTTCATTATAAAACGATTAGCTTATATTTTCTAGTATTAAATTTTAATGGAAATAGGCCTAATTAAATTCTACGCTAACAATGGTTCCAGTCTCAACCTTTGCATTCACCTCTGGATATTGCTTCGTTGCTTGCCCACTTCCTGTGATTTTTAATCTTAGACCAAGATTAGAGAGGATTGTATTGGCTTCACGTATGGTTTTGCCTGTCAAATCAGGAATCGTTACAGAGGTTGACTCAGTTCCCCCCTTGGTATAGAGTAGAATAATTGATTTTTCAGGTACCGTTGCCCCTGGCTTTGGAAACATGTCAACTACAATATCATTTTCATGGTCCAGTTCGTTGGTTTCCACATCATATTGGAGATTACTTTGCCCTAATAGCTTTGAGGCTTCACTTAATGTCATTTGCCGTACCTCCGGGACAGTAACCTTTGGTTTAACGAGATCCTTTGCTTCCTCCTCTGTATAGCTTGGTTGAATATCAAGATATCTTAGGGTTTCTTCCATAATTTCCTTGCCCACTGGAGCAGCAGTGGTGCTACCAAAGTGGCTAATTCCATTAGGTTCATCCACCACAACCAAAATTGCTATTTGTGGGTCATCGACTGGGGCTACACCAGTAAAAGAGGAGATATAAAGACCTGGGGGATAACCGCCATCCTTGGCCTTTTGCGCTGTTCCTGTTTTTCCTCCTACCCGATAGCCGGGAATATAGGCTGATTTTCCACCGCCGTCAGAAACTACGGATTCCATAATGGCTAGCATTTCCTTCGAGGTTTTTTCAGAGATCACCTGACGAACGAAGGTCTCTTCAAAACGATGCACAACCTTTCCTTCATTATCAACTAATTCCTTTACCAGTCTGGGCTGCATTAGCTTTCCATCATTGGCAATGGCTGCTACAGCCGTTAACAGCTGTAGCTGTGTGACAGAAATACTTTGACCAAAGGACATGGTGGCAAGCTCTACAGGCCCTGTCTGGGGCACCGAATACATTAATGCGCTTCTTTCCCCAGGCAGGTCGATCCCTGTTTTGCTGGAAAAGCCAAAGGAATTCAGATATTTATGAAAGGTTTCAGCCCCCAACCGCTGGGCCAATTCAACAAATACAGGGTTATCGGAATTCTGTACAGCCTCTGGCAGAGTTTGATGACCAAAGGGATTATACCATCGCCAGCTCTTGATGATTCTGCCAGCCACATTAACTGATCCACTGGAATAGAAGGTACTCTGTGGTGTGGCCACTCCTTCTTCCAAGGAAGCCGAGGTGGTAACAAGCTTAAAGGTAGAGCCGGGCTCATAGGTATCATTGACAATGGCATTTCGCCACATGGCATACCATTCATTAAGCTTTTCTTCGTTGCTCATTTCTTCTAGCTGGGCCCTAAGTCCTTCATCCAAAGGAATTCGGGGCTCATTTGGGTCATAGTCGGGCTTGGTGGCCATGGCCAATATCTCTCCGCTTCTGACATCCATTACTGTGGCTGAAACCCGAAGCGCTTGATTTACTTCTAAGGCATTTTGTACTGCCTTTTCAGCAAAGTGCTGTATTACCTCGTCAATGGTCAATACCACGCTCAAGCCATCCTCAGGAGGATGGTATCGTTCCACGCTGAAGGGAAGCTGCCGTCCCCCTCCATCGGTGCTTTTAATCCATCGGCCGGGAATACCACTTAAATACTTATCATATTCTAATTCTATACCCGCCATACCACGGTTATCGTTGGTAATATGGCCTAATATGTAAGAGGCGAAGTTTCCGTAGGGATAGTATCTTTTATTATCGTCTCCGATCCAGATTCCCTTTAGCTTGGCCTCACGTATACTGATGGCCAGATCATCGTCTATCCATCGCTTCAGAGTAACAATATAACTATTTTTCGTTAATTCCGTCTTCAGCTTTTCCTCATCAATCCCTAATATACCTGATAAGACCTTTGCTGAGTCTTCCACATCCTCGATAGCGCTGGGCTGGGCATATACGGTATTACTGCTGGCACTAATGGCCAGTTCCTTTCCATTACGATCGTATATTACTCCTCTTTTAGCTGGAATTGCAATATCCCTGGTTTGCTGTGCATTAGCAAGCGCTTTGTACTTTTCTCCATTTACTATTTGAATCCAGCCTAACCGTACAATTAGGGAAAACATCACTATATTTACAACGATAAAAATAAATAATAATCTCTTTTTGCTTGATATACTGGGCTGAGACAAAGCTCTTCCTCCTTTAAATATTTAACAGGGCTGTAAACTTATGAAATACCCTCATCAACGGGTTTGTCTTTGGCTGTTCCTGTAGCTCCCCTTGGGGGTTCATTCGTTTATTAAGCTCATTGGTCAGCAGTGCCACCTTTGTTTGATTAATGGAAATATATTGGCTATTTTCAGGAGTAGGATACTTCATTTCCAATTTGGTCAGTGCCGCTTCTTCGATTGCCCTGGATTTAGAGACCCTTTCCAGCTCGATTTTTAATTTTTCTTTTTGTTCTTCCAGCTGCTGGAGTGTATTATTTTGGGAATGGACTTGGTGTCTTAGTTCTGTTATGGCAGCATACCGTAATAGAAGAAATAAGCTCAATACTAAAAGCCCACAAATTGATAAGACAACAGCCGCTTTTTCAAAACGGTAGCTTTTTTGGGGCTTTTTTTTCTTTTTTGGTGTCGGCTGCTGTTGTTCCCATTCAGGCTGATAGTGGTGGTATTCTTTTCTTACTACTTCCAAATTTATTCATCCTTTCTCCCATTTAGAACAGTTCTATACCTTTTCTGCCACCCTTAACTTGGCACTTCTGGATCTAGGGTTTATTTCCAATTCCTCTTCAGAAGGAATAATAGGTTTTCTTGTGATTATTTCCAGTTCCTGTTTTCTATGGCATTGACAGACAGGGAACTGGGGAGGACATATACATGGGTTTTGAAGCTTCTTAAAGGCATTCTTTACAATCCGATCCTCTAGGGAATGGAAGGTTATCATGCAGATTCTTCCCCCTGGTCTTAAGTATTTTGTGGCATCGATAATTGTTTCTTCGATAATTTCTAATTCTCGATTTACCTCGATCCGGATTGCCTGAAAGGTCCGTTTTGCAGGATGGGGTCCTTCTATCCTAGCCCTCTTTGGAATGGCCTTCTTAATAATATCCACCAGTTGATAGGTGGTTTCTATAGATTCCCTTTCCCTATGGTCAATAATAAACTGAACGATCCGCTTTGCCCACTTTTCTTCACCATAGTCCTTAATCATTTTCACCAGGGCATCCTCACTATACTGATTGACAACATCCTTAGCTGTCAGCGGGCTGCGATTATCCATTCTCATATCCAGGGGGGCATCATGCATGTAAGAAAATCCCCGCTCAGGTTCATCTAGTTGATGGGACGAAACTCCTAAATCCAGTAATAATCCATCAATTTCACTGATTCCTAAATTATCTAAGACCTCCGACAGGTTACTAAAATTATTCCTGACGGCTTGAAATCGGTTTGCATAATGAGTAAGTCTTCCAGTAGCTGCTTTAATGGCATTTTCATCTTGATCAATTCCAATTAACAGTCCATCATCCTTCAGATTCTTTGCTATTTCTAATGAATGACCTCCGCCGCCCAGGGTTCCATCAACATAAATGCCGTCAGGTCTTATATTTAAATTTTCGATTGATTCCTCCAGTAATACAGAGACATGTTTAAAATTCATTTCATCACCTTCACTTTAGATTCCCAGCTCAGCCATTTTAGAGGCAATTTCATCATAGCTTAAATTGGCATCGCTATTGTATTCCTGCCACTCTGTTTGACTCCAAACCTCAATTCGGGTTGCAACACCAATCATAACCGCTTCCTTTTCGAGGTTGGCGTATTCCCTTAAGTTATTGGGAATTCTTATTCTTCCCTGATTATCCAGTTCACATTCTGTGGCTCCTGAAAAAAAGAATCTCACAAAGGCTCTGGCATCCTTATTAGTAAGGGGAAGCTGCTTTAATTTATTCTCCAGCACCTTCCATTCCTCAAGGGTATAGATGAACAAACAGTTGTCTAAGCCCTTGGTTAAAATAAAGCTCTCTCCCAACTGTTCTCTGTATTTGGCAGGGATACTAACACGTCCCTTTGTATCAATTGTATGATTGTATTCTCCAAAAAACATTTACCATCCCACCCCTGGGGTTTTTATCCCACTCTATACCACTTCATACCACTTTTCTATTATTTCTATTCCTTTTTCTAAATTCCTTCTAGGAAATTATTAAATTTTAAAATTTTAATGGAAAATTATAGAATTACATCTTTGCTAAATTAAACAAAAAAATAAATAACCACCTGAATTCAGGTGGCTGATTTTTTCATTATGCCATAGGAATGCCCCAAGGCACCCTTTTTTCGATAAAAGTCAACAATCAATAGATCTAATTCTGTGCTTAAATGATAGATTTCTTTGTAATCTTCATGCTTGTCCAGCATGTCATTTAAACGTTTTTGCATTAAAATTATCTGCTGTTTAATCAATTTCCTCACCCCACAGGACTTATCTTGCGTAACTTTTTCTATCTTAAAGTAAAAGGGCAATATTTGTCAAAGGGGATTTAGGGATTATTTCGGATAATTATCTAGTCTATTCTTACTTTTTCTTATAATTTCTCCATATTTGTATAATAATAGATATTTTTACCAGGTTAATTTAAGGCTCTCTTTCTTCTTTGTAGTACTAGTCGCATAATAAAAGCCCCTGCAATGATTAAAATACTAATGACTTGAGCAGTTCTGAAAGGTCCAACCATTAGACTGTCAGTCCTTAATCCTTCGATAAAAAATCTTGCAAAGGAATATAATATTAAATAATTCAAGAAAATTTCTCCCTCAAATTTCTTTTTCTTGGAATAATACAGCAAAAAGAAAAAGACAGCAAAATTCCAAAGTGATTCGTATAAAAAAGTGGGATGTACCTTTACGCCATTAACCATAATCCCCCAGGGCAAATTAGTGGGACCGCCATGGGCCTCTTGATTAATATAGTTTCCCCATCTACCGATGGCCTGACCTAAAATCAAGCTGGGAGCACAAATATCTGCCATTTTCCAGAATCCAATTTTCTTATAGCGGCAAAAAAAGTAGCAGGCTAGAACACCACCGATAATCCCTCCATGGATTGCCAGCCCCCCCTGTCTAAAATTTAAGATTTGATCAGGGTAACGGCCATAGTAATCCCAATTAAAGGCAACATAGTATAACCTTGTACAAATAACAGCAATTGGTACTGCCACAAGGGCTAAATCAATGACAATATCGTCGGGAAGATTCTCTGCCTTGGCCCGGTAGGTGGCAACCACCACTCCCAGTGTCATCCCCAACCCAATTAATATTCCATACCATCCAATTTCTATGCCAAAGACCGTAAAGGCAATTGGGTCCATACATACGCCTCCTTATGAAGATATTATAGTTGCTGCCTTTGGCAGCTAAGATTGATGTCAGACTATTTAAAAGCCCCTAATGCAGAACTTTTCTATTAAACAAAAAAAGTCAGCCAACGTAAGGGGTGCTGACTTTTTAGGGATATTAACAATTATATGAGAATTGAGCATACTTGTCAAACTAAGGATTAATTACAGAAAGTACTTGCTTCGACGAATCAAAATGCTGTCTCGTATAATCATTGGCCTCTTCCAGGGTGGCACCTTTTAACACCTCAATATATTCTAAAAAGTTACTGCCTTTAAAATAGTAAGATATAAAGGAGTTACCCACATATTCAAGACTGTTAAAGTAACTTAAATTTTCTCCTATCTGTTTTCTTACTATTCGTTGGAAGTCCTCCTCAGGAATTCCCTTTGACTTTATTTCCGCTATGGCCTCATCGATATGTTTCTTTACCTCCTGGGGCGCCTTAGATTCTCCACCTATTAAGCTATAGCCATAGCCCAGTTCCCCTATGTAGTCCGCATTAAAATTTTGGTTGATTAAACCCTTATCATATAGCTTTTCATAAAGACTGCTGCTCCTTCCAAAAATCACATCCAGCACTACCCGCAATAGGGTTTCTTTTTTCATTAACTCATCACCATGGTTCTGGTGTAACAGATCCTTATATCCCAGATTGAACAGTGGGGTGGATACTGACAAAGATTCTTCTATCAGGGCCGATTCTATATCATCGGGCTCGCTGATTGCTTTAAGTTCTATTTCACTTCTGGGTGAAAGCTCTTTTCCTGAAAAGTAAGCCTCAGCCTGTTCAAAAACCTGTTTGGGTTCTACTTCCCCGGCAGCAAATAACAGCATGTTAGCGGGATGATAAAAGGTTCTGTAGCAATGGTACAGGTCTTCCTTAGTAATTCGATAAATACTATCAATGGTTCCGGCAATATCGTTTTTCACAGGATGTTTACGGTATAATCCCTTCAAAAGATTAAAATATACCTTCCATTGGGGGTTATCCTGGTACATTTTAATCTCCTGGGCAATGATCCCTTTTTCCTTTTCTACATTTTCGTCGGTAAAATAGGGGGTTTGTACAAAATCTATCAAATGAGACAGATTTTCGTAAAAGTGACCTGTACTGGTAAAGTAATAGGCTGTCACATTAAAATTCGTAAAGGCATTAACATTTGCCCCCAGGGCAGAAAAGCGATCAAAGGCATTTCCTCCCTCCTCTTCAAAGAGCTTATGCTCCAGAAAATGGGCAATTCCCTCTGGAACTTGATAAAAATCCTTCTCCTCCTGCTTTCTAAAGATCAAGTCATTTGATCCAAATTTAGTTGTAAAGGAGGCGAATTGCTTACTGTATCCCTTTTTGGGCATGACACATACCGTTAGTCCGTTATCAAGTTTCTTTCGATAAATTACCTCATCCACAAGTCTTCCATATATTTTATCTATGGTCATCCTACCGCCCTCCCTTCTATTTTTGATCACCATTGCTTAAAAAGTAGATGGTGTCTTTTTCAATTTTCCTTGCCACAGCCATCAGGGATTCCTTTGTGACAGCTTCTATTCTCTTTATCATTTCTTCAGGGGTCACAATTCGATTCCCTACAATTTGACTATAATAATAATCTGCCAATGTATTTTGATTATCACCCATGCTCTTAATTGAGTTAATCATGGCCTTCTTTGTACTGATGAACTCTTGATCTGTTATTTCTCCATTTTTTACTGCCTCCAGCTGCTCTTCAATTACGCTTAGGGTTTCCTCATACTTTTCCTTTTCAATTCCACAGCTAATCAGCATAATTGATTTGAACTTTTCCAGTCTAGCATAGATGTAGTAGCATAGACTTCTTTCCTCCCTAACCTTCATAAAAAGCTTAGCGTGGGCGCCTCCCCCTAGGAGATTACTGTAGACCATTAGGTCAGTATACTCATCAGCTTCAAAGGGAATATTGGTGCGGTATCCTATGGTAAGCTTCCCTTGGCTGACTTCCATTACCTCATGGATTTTCTTTACCTTTGCCGGATGATACACTATGGTTTCCCGGGGAATATTAATGACTTCCCCTCCCTTCAGAGCCAATTCTTCCCTAAAGAGATCAGCCAATTGATCGAAGGCTTGATCACCAACGGCTACAATGTCTATGGGACTGTTGTTAAGGATTCGCCCATATTGTTGATATAGCTGAACCCCATCTATGTCCTTGAGGTCCTCCAGATTTCCCAATTCATGTAACCTAAAGTTTTCTTCGGAGCACATTTCTTCAATACATCGCTCCAGGGCATATTTATTTTTATCATTAACTCTAGATTGCATTCTATTGATTAAGTTGTTTACTTCCTGCTCTATATATTGTCTTTTAAAGCCTCCATTTTCCAGAACCGGCTGATTGATAACCCCATTTAGCAGCATTATTGCCTGACGCAACAGTTTTTTATCATCTATGTAACGTAGATCGGGGATACCCAGATTAAACTCGATAATTTGTTTTTCTCCTTTTTTAAAAACAATTCCATTCAATAGGGCTCCGTATAAATCCTCTAATTTCTTGGAAAGAGCCTTGGCGGTTTTATAATGGCTGGTACCCCGCTGCAGGATCATTGGGATTAAGGCATTATAGGTAACCTCCTGGGCCGAAAGGGGTCTTTGAAAATAGACCTTAATGAGGTTGGTTTTGAACTTTTTCTCTTTAATAAGATGCAGATTAACATTTCCAATGATTCTTTCACTTGTCATCTGGCTCATGGGGCTCTCCTCCTAATCTATTTATTTCAGTAGTATACGTCAAAGTTTGGACTTTAATCCCATTTTTGCAGATTAATCAACTCAATTCGCTTAGCTAGTTCCAATAATAACTGATCGTTGTAGCGCCAGCCGCTCACATGGCCTATTTCTACTCCCAAATCATTATCTCTTTGATCGATGATCTTTTCAAGCTTGTGCCTCATCTCAACCCCTTCTCCTGAGGGGGAAACCTGCATAATCAATATCTGTCTGACTCCCTGCTCCATTAGTAAATCCATCTCATAATGAATATCCTTTTTGTTTAAAAGACTTCGCCTCACCTGCTGGGCGTCAAAACCCTCTATCAATAAAAGATCCCTTACCTTTTCCTGAAACAAAATTTCCTGCTTTACATGTAACTGGGTTTCCATTCCTTTTTGATGATCTCCTCCTACCAATAGGACACCGATTCTACTCTTGTAGCGATAATCAATTTGCTGAAGTATTCTTTCAACAAAGGATCGAGCTAGAGCCTCACTATCCCAAAGGGGATTAGTATTTTTTATTTTTACCCGATATTGTTGGGGGTTAACACTTAGAATCCCTTGATAAATCCGTTTTAGGCTATGGGATTCTGAAAGAAGCACGGGAGAAATAATCAATCTTCCGTTTCCCTCTTCCATGGCCTGCTGAATTACCTCTTCTACGTAGGGTGTGTTATTTAAATAGCCAGTATATACAGTATATCCATTTCCAAGAATATTCGTTAGCTTCTGCTTAAAATTATTCGTATAATAGGCGTTTTCTAAACTGTTAGTTGACTCATACAATAGCTTTTGCCTAAAAAGCTGAAGGGGTAATAAGGGTAATTCCCATGGCCTATTGCTTTGAATCAGGTTTCTTGTTACATAGGGCAGTTGATAGGTAGCAGGCTCCCCCTCATAGAGAAGAATAACTGCTGTCTGGTTGTTTTCCAGATAATTGACTGCCAGCTTTTCATGCTTAATATTGTGTTGCAGTAATAGTAAGGCTATAATTCCAAGCAGGTAGGCAGACAGGCCGCATAGAATTATTTTTTTTAAGCTGTAGCTCCCTTTTTTCCAGCCACTCATGACTCCTACCAGCATGAGGAATGCTCCAAACAAAAAAATCCTTTGAAAAATCCCCTTAAGTACCAGAGTCATGATAATTAAAAAAAAGAAGAAAAACATCTGTATCATTGCTGATCCCCCCAATATTTATCATAAAAAAATCATTCTATTCAGGATACTAGTACCTGTATGATTATCTTTATGTACAAAATAGGGCTCTCATGAATAAAGATGGAGGCTTGACCTCCATCTTTATTCAATCATTAAGCATTGGGGATAATTCTTGTAAATAAATCCTCGATTTCATCGGCAAATCCACTTAAGGGACGGCCTCTTCCTGTTTCCCTGGCTATGTTTTCAATTTTGTCAAAGATATCAGGATCAGCTGAAACTGCAACTCTGGATATGCTTCGATCGGTACGCTTTACTACATCTTCTATCTTATTCTTTACTTCTGTTGTCATCTCGCCTTCGACTCCAGATGCTAAATTTACCCCTACGAGGCACGTTTCATCTGAAATCACAACAGTGGCACTTTTTACTTCATTTAAGCGAACCACTTCATTTACAATTTGCTCTGCCCGAATTGATAAATCCTGCCCTTCCTGTGACTCCATGGGCATATTGGGTTCTTCTACCCTTTCATATCGGTTTGGTTGGGTCTGGGGTGTGGTCTGTTCCTCTGGAACTGGTCTTTCAGCAGGGCTACAGCCTACAGCCAATAACGCCACCAGCAGAAAACAACTAAAGCTTTTCAAAAATTTATTTGTGTGCATTTAATCACCTCCTGTAGTTATTTTCTCTCCCCATTGGTTTTTTATAAGTTCCATAAATTTTATTATCTGAAAAAAACAGGTAATTTTTTTATACAAAATTCCACTGCTAGAAATAGGATTAAAAATATCAATGAAACACATACTAGAAGCAAGAAGTGATTTAAGCAAAGGAGGGCTTCACTTGCTCGATTTATTCTTTTTCATGAGGTATCTCAAGAAGTATCGGCGAAAAAGGGTACAATGTTCCTTAGGATTGTTAATTTCATTGCTATTACTGATTGTTATCGCTAGGAAAATAAATTTTAATTTTATCTTTATCAATGAAAAGGGCCGCAGATCCCATTAATGAACTATTTTCTTAAGCTACTATGGTTTAAGAAATAAAGGAGCTTAGAATTTCAAAGGACAAAGCGACTGGCTAGTACCTCTTGGCAGTTAAATCTTGGTTATTAACTGGATAATTTAACCAGATAAAACCTGAGTATTTAATTGTGATAGGGTACTAGCTTCTTTTATTGCTAATCTACATGGGATAGGGTATAATTTTGTTTGTGTGTTTAGATTATAATTAAGATTGTATATAGAAAGGAAGATTTACATGAAATTGGGCATAGTTGGATTGCCAAACGTGGGAAAGAGCACTCTGTTTAATGCCATTACCCAGGCCGGTGCAGAATCTGCAAATTATCCCTTCTGTACCATTGAACCAAATGTGGGTGTGGTTGCGGTACCTGATCATCGACTAACTGTACTAAAGGACCTATACCAATCAGAAAAGCTCATACCTGCTGCAATTGAATTTTATGATATTGCTGGCCTGGTACGAGGAGCCAGTAAAGGAGAAGGGCTAGGCAACAAGTTTTTATCTCATATCCGAGAGGTGGAAGCAATTTTACATGTGGTTCGCTGCTTCGAGGATTCAAACATTACCCATGTGGATGGTGATGTGAACCCATTACGAGATATTGAAACCATCAATTTGGAATTAATCTTTTCTGATTTGGAAATGATTGAAAAACGCCTTGCAAAGACAGAAAAGATGGCCAAGGCTGATAAATCTTTATTGGACGAGCTTGAGCTATTAAGAACTATTAAAGAAACCCTTGAACAAGGGCATACAATCCGTTCTTTAGAGTTAACTGAGGAGCAGCAAAAGCTTGTTAAGGGCTTTAACCTGTTATCAAATAAGCCCACGATCTATGTTACCAATGTGGCAGAGGAGGACCTACAAAGTGATGCCGCTGAAAATCCTCATGTAGATAAGGTAAGGGAGCTGGCCAAGGTTGAAAATGCAGAAGTGGTAACTATCTGTGCTAAGATTGAAGCCGAAATTGCAGAGCTGGAAGAGGATGAAAAACAAATGTTCCTGGAGGAACTAGGACTTCGTGAATCGGGCCTAGATCGACTAATCAAAGCCTCTTACAGTCTACTGGGCTTAATTAGCTACTTAACTGCAGGTCCCAAGGAGGTCAGGGCCTGGACGATCAAAAATGGCCTTAAGGCACCCCAGGCAGCAGGTAAAATCCATACAGATTTTGAACGGGGCTTTATACGAGCTGAAATTGTGGCATTTGATGATTTAGTCAGCTGTGGCAGCTATACGGCTGCTAAGGAAAAGGGCCTTGTTCGATTGGAAGGAAAAGAGTATGTTGTTAAGGATGGGGATGTTATTTTATTTAGATTTAATGTGTAAATAAAATTTCCGCCTGATGAAGGCAGTTCATATCCTTATTAAAATACTTAAACAAAGCGTTGAACATGAACAAAGTGGCTATCGCCACGTTTGTTTTCCAGGGAACCCCTGCGTTCCCTAGGACGCTTCGCTGTACCCTCCTTATTTTAATAAGGGGTGAGGCCCCCCTTAACAACCCCCCATTTCATAGGAAAAAACGAACTTTCCTATGAAATAAAAAAACATCCCCGAAGTAAACCTTTGGAGATGTTTTTTTATTTCCTCTATACAATATTTTTGACGGGCTTTAAGTCTATTACTTAATTAGCTCTACCATATCCCCATTTTTTAAGCCTGCCGCATTGCCCTCATCCACATCAACATGCATTTCTAAAGCAAAGGTTGGGTGTACTCGGACTAATACGTTTTCAAATAAAACACTTCTCTCACCAGTGGTTCTTACTGATACCCGCTCTCTGTCTACTACACCAAATTTGGCTGCATCATCGGTGTGCATATGAATGTGTCTTCCTGCTACAATGACGCCTTCAGAAATATCTACTTCTCCCTTAGGGCCTACAATTTTAACCCCAGGGCTTGCCTCTAAATCTCCGGAATCTCTGACCGGAGGCTTCACACCTAATACAAAGCTGTCAGTTAAGGAAATTTCAACTTGGGTCTGTTTTCTTGCAGGACCTAAAACACGGACACCCTTAAGGGTTCCCTTTGGTCCTACTAGGTCAACCTTTTCTTCGGCGGCATACTGGCCAGGCTGGGAAAGATCCTTGAATTTTGTTAATTCATAGCCCTTTCCAAATAAGGTTTCTATGTCTTCTGCGCTAAGATGAAGATGTCTATTGGAAATTCCCACTGATAACATCATTTTTTCCATCCTTGGTTCCTCCTTTGATTTAACGATAAATATGGAAGTATACACTAATTCCTTTTATCATTATACTTATTTTTATAAGAAAAATCAAATGGAACTACCTTGTAGTCTCATATCTTTTTGATTAACAGCAGCAGCCAATCATCCAGGGTTTCCTGCTGATAATGACTCAGCTCTTCTTTGATAATTTGATAAATTTCTTGACTTTCTCGCTGATAATGGGTCATTAGCAGCTCCTTTAATCGCTCAACCCCCATCAATTTACCCTGGCTACTCTTTGCTTCGATAATTCCATCAGTATATAGACAGATTAGTTCATAGTCAGCTAACATAAATTCCCTGTCGCTGTATTGAGTATCTTGAAAAACTCCCAGGGGTAAGCTCTGCTGGGCTTCAATTTCTTCAATTATTATACCTTCCTCGGTTTTCCTGATCCCAATGGGCAAATGATGCCCCCCATTGGATAGGGTAATTTTATTGCTTTTAGTATGATAGATTAAAATACAGGCTGTCGCATAGCTTTCCAGAGAATTAAATTCCTCATAGAGCGTTTGATTCATTTCCTTTAGAACTCCGGAGGCCTGGGTTTTATTTTTTATACTGAACTTTACAGCAGATTTAAGCATGGCAACAAAGTAATTAGATAGAATTCCATGGCCCATGACATCTCCCATGAAGATACATACCTGATTTAACGGAGTGCAAAAAACATCACAGAAATCTCCTCCGACATTTTTTTGATGCAGATAATAAGAGATACGATAATCCTCTGATAGACCAATATCATTTTTCGGCATCATCAGTTGCTGCTGTCTTTGCACCAGATCCAACTCCCGTTCAAGCATTTTATGTTCAATAAGCTTTGAAGCATTTTCAAACTTTTCGAGGGCAAAAATGATTTGAGTTGCAAAGATATTGATAATATTTAGGTCATCCTCACTATACTTGGGCCCATTTGCACCAATGAGGTAACCAATTTCTTGATCGTGCTTTATTAGCTTATGGTAGATAACCGATTTGATAGATTTATTGTTGCTCAAAAAGTGTGGCATATTATCTTCATTAAAATAAATGCCATTTATGATTTTCGGTTTTGTTTTTAAATCATAATCACTTAATTTTAAAGCAGCTTCTTCTAAATTAAGCTCCTCTCCATAGGCACTTTCATAAGGATTAGATTCATCAGAATATTGAATGCTAATTAAGGAAGCCTTACTAAAGGTAAGGAGCTGCAGCTGTTTGCTCAATAAGTCCATAAATTTACTCATTCCCAGATTTCCATATAGCTCGTCTGAGGCCATACTGATGAAGCTCAGGGAGCCCCTTAGCTTCTTAACCATAAAATCAACATCTCTTTTTTTTCTGGTTATCTCCACTGATAAGCCCACTAAGGTGGATACAGACGAAATAAAATCAATGTCTTCCTCTGTATAGTTGCTGCTGTCCTCAACAAAGAAGCAGGTTAAGAAACCGATTACTGTATTATTAGAGATCAGCGGAAAAACTGCCCTTGATTGATAGCCTTCATTACGGGCAATCTCCACCTCCTTATCAGCCCTGGGATCATCAAAAATATTTTTGATCCAGATTGGCTTTTTATCCCGGACGGAATCATGAATATAATCAGGATACATCTCAAAGGGGAAATTATTTTCCCCATATTGATTATTTTTAAGGAGCGTTGGAATATATTCCAGGGTTTCTGAGCATACCAAATGGGCATATTGGTAATCCTTAATAAATAAATTTACGCAAGCCTTTGCAGGATAAATTATTTGTAGCATTTTATCAATGATTTTGTCCTTGATTTCAAAAAAGTTGTCTGTTTCCGTAACCATCCTGGAAATCTCAACAAGTGCTTTCATCCTAACATCAGTATAGTTCACAAATACATCCCCCTGTAGAAGTAGATTACAAATCCTTTAACATCTTATTTAGGTCATTCCAGCTTTCCTCATCAGCGTTTTTTCGATTCAAAAACTTTAATCCGAGGGTAATTAGTGCTAAGCTAAAGGACATTCCTGATACGGCATAGTAATATTTGGGATACGGTGTATAATATGCTGTAAAAAATAGAAAAAGACTCAACAATACATAGCTTCGTGCCTTTTTATTTGCCAGCATTGCAGTTGAATATTTAGTCCATCGGGCTTTTTTCTTACTTATCTTATTCTCCACCAGTTCATCAATTACCTCCTCAGAGGGAAACATATTGTTTTTTTCGATTAATTTTAACAACCCCTCTCTGCTTAGCAGCAGCACCCTGGGGGAGTTCTGAATATTTTCGATATATTGGTAGCAATCCTTAGTAAAATCTGAAGTAGTAACAATTAAAGCCCTAACAAGATTTTCATCCCTTAGACTATGTATTACTTCCTTTACCTCCTTCAATTCCACCTCATGATCGTTTTTGTAGATATGGAAGGATAACAAGAGCCTTTCTCCATTATATTTTCCATCATAAAGCATTACTTTTTGATTGCTATGTCTATAACGTAACTGTTCAAAGCCTGCTTTCTCAAAGACCTCTTGAAAATAAACCTGTAATTCCTCCAGTGTCTTGTTCATGATCTCTTGATATACTTTTTGGCTGGCGATATATCGTCGTTTTTGCCTTCTAAAGTAGGCCAACCGCCTATTCCGAAGTCTTATGGAGATAAGATGCAGAGGGATAAAAATCACAAGCGTAATGACTAGGGCTTCAAAGAATTGTCGATATCGCATCAAGCCTATCACAAATAAAATAAAAAAGACAATCATCCTCCCTGCAAAATAGTCTATCACCTTTGCACTGTTATCTCTGGTATCCTCCTTTGATGATAAATAATAATTTCTAAATCTGCGACTATTTCCCCTATCCTTTTTATACCCTCTAATCTGATTATAAATAAACTGTAGTAATAAATTTGTTTTGTTCATAGATAAGCCTCCTTTTTATCTACTGTTGCCATCCCTTGAAAATCTATACAAGAAACTAAGAGGCAGGCTTCCCATCGATTTTACTAAAAAATAAAAGCCCTGACTATGTTCTCTTTTACCATAGACTAATGGGCTTAGATTAAATATAGGTTTTGTCATAACAACTACAGTTTCAATAATGATCATTCCAGCATCTCAATTTGTCTAATCAATTCTTCATGGTCGAATTCATCTGCATTTAATAAATTGACAAACTGATTATTAGCTGAGACCTTTAACTCCCCCGATAGGTTATGGGCTAAATACTTTTTATTTTCCCCTGAATAAATCATAACATCCAGAGGCTCTCCACCCTCATCTAGAGAAACTATTTCATATCCTGCTTCCCTCAATTGCTGGGCTAAATCATGTAGACCCTCCTGCAGGGCAATCCTTTTGCTTCTCATTAGGCTGTCCCTCCTAACCTATCCCATGGCACGCTCCAGCTTTTCAAGATGCTGTAGGGGGAAAAACTTCAGTAATTCTCTAAATTGCTCTACAGTTAATCCTTCTGTTGTGGTATAAATTTGAATTTTCCCATCGACATCGGCAGCCATAAACCGTTGTTTTACTTGCTCAAAATCTACCGGTTGATTCATGTCAAAAAACCTCCTTAAATTATCATTCAGATTTAGTATGGAAAAAATCTAACGATACTATTCAAGGAGGGTTAATTTATTTCTCTACTTCTTTTACTGACGCAACGTAGGGTAAATTTCGATACCTTTCTGCACAGTCAATTCCATACCCTACAATAAAGGCATCTGGAATTTCAAAGCCTACATAGTCAATATTGAGATCACATTTTCTTCTAAAGGGCTTATCTAGCAGCGTACAAATCTTTAAGCTTTTTACATTTCTGCTCTTTAAATTTTCGGTTAGATACTTCAAGGTTAAACCCGTATCGATAATATCCTCAACAATCAGTACATGTTTGTCTTCAATATCTAAATCTAGATCCTTCAAAATTCTAACGACCCCAGAGCTCTCAGTGGAATAGCCATAGCTTGAGACAGCCATAAAATCTATCATAATGGGAAGATTTATTTTCCTTATTAAATCTCCCAAAAAAATATTTGCTCCCTTCAACACCCCAATTATGATTAAATCTTCTTTTTCATCATAATCTCTGGTAATCTGCATACCCAATTCCTTTACCTTCTCAGCAATGGTTTCCTGAGAAAATAGGATTTCATCAATTTCTAGATTCATGAAATCACTCCTTTCAATTAATAACATTCTCATTATACCACAGGAATGGGTAAATATATGAATTATTTTATAATTTTAGTTATTTTTATTCGGATTTTTCATCATTATTAGGGGATTCAAAGATCACATATTTAAAATCAGTTTCTAGATATCTAGCTAAAGCATAAATAGCATCAGAAAGTCGATTCACATATTTTAAAAGCAAATCACTAACGTAAGCTTCCCGCTTTAAGGTTAATATCCTTCTTTCAGCTCGCCTGCATATGGTCCTGGCCACATGAAGACTAGCTGAGGCTCGATTGGTGCCAGGAATAATAAATCGATTAATTTGCTCAACCTTGGCGATATAGGTGTCAATTACCGATTCCAAATAGTCGATGTGCTTTTCGTTAATTCTTTCTGGAAATTTGTCTCCCGCACTGGTGGCCAGCTCCCCGGCCACATCGAAAAGCTCCCTTTGTATCTGATAGATGATGTCAACTATTGGCTCATCCTCTATAAAGGTTCTGGCTAAGCCCAGGGCCGTATTTAATTCATCAACGGTTCCATAGCTCTCAACCCGTATATCATCCTTATAGATCCGCTTTCCATCGTACAAACTTGTTTCACCCTGGTCTCCTGTTTTGGTATAAATCTTCATTGCCGCTACCTCCTTATTCTTGGATTTATTGCTTATTTTTATTATCTATTTATAGATACCCTTTTAAATAAACTTAATTATTTTTTTTAGTTTAAAGTTTTTGAAAAATCTGTAGACTAGTAGTTGATTTAGACTTGCGTTTTATTACATTTATGATATAATTATATTACGGTTTATTAAAAAAGTAAGGGCTGATGACCCTTACTTTTATACGCTAGCTGATTTTAAATTTCCTGTAAAATGACATGCTGTAAATCTATTATCACCCATATCCCTTAACTCAGGGGTTTTTTCTTTGCAAATTTCTTGTCTGTATTGGCATCTACCATAGAATCGACATCCTTCTGGAGGATTAATGGGACTAGGTACATCACCCTCAAGAATAATTCTCTCTCTTTTTACGTCAATTCTTGGTATCGGTATAGCAGAAAGTAATGCCTGGGTGTAAGGATGCATTGGATTCTTAAACATAGATTTATAATCTGATAATTCAACGATCTTTCCTAAATACATAACTGCAATCCGATCACTAACATGCTTAACAACACTCAAGTCATGGGAAATGAAAAGGTAAGTTAAGTCAAATTCATTTTGTAGTTCATCCATTAGATTTAGAATCTGCGCTTGAATGGAAACATCCAATGCTGATACAGGCTCGTCTTGTACGATAAATTTAGGCTTTAAGGCCAAGGCTCTGGCTATACCAATTCTCTGTCTTCTACCACCGTCTAGTTCATGGGGATAAGCATTGATTAAACGGTCTGCCAGCCCTACTGTTTCCATTAATTCCTTAACTCTTTTCTGCAACTCTATCCTATTTTTAAAAATTCGATTCACTACCAGAGGTTCTGCAATAATTTCTGAAACACTCATTCTAGGATTTAGAGAAGCAAAGGGGTCTTGGAATACGATTTGCATTTCCTTTCTCATATCCCTCATCTGATCCTTGTTATATTGTAGAATATCCTTACCTTCAAAGATAATTTCGCCTTCGGTAGCCTCAAGTAACCGTAATACCACCCTACCAGTTGTTGATTTTCCACATCCAGATTCACCAACCAGCCCTAGGGTTTCTCCTTTATCAATAAAGAAATCTACTCCGTCTACGGCATGAAGTAAGCCTTTTTTGGTATTGAAGTGCTTTTTTAAATTTCTTACTTCTAATAGTCTTTCTTGCATTATCTCACCTCCACCTTCATTTACCTATTTTCCTGTATTTTCGTATAATAAACATTTAACAAAATGACCTGGTTCAATTTCTGTATTGACAGGTTTTCTTCTGGAACATACATCCATTGCCTTTGGACATCTTGGATGGAAGGGACATCCTGGTGGTAAATCAGTTGGGTCTGGCATTAATCCCTTGATCGGCTTTAATTTTTCTTCATCCTCTTCAATATCTGGGATGGAACCAAATAATCCTAATGTATAGGGATGCTTTGGAGAAGCATATAATCTATTTTTATCAGTATATTCGATTACGTTTCCAGCATACATAATGGCAACTTTGTCACAAACCTCTGCAACAATACCTAGATCATGGGTAATCATAATCATTGAGGTTTGAAATTCATGCTTCAACTGCTTCATTAAATCCAGCACCTGGGCCTGGATAGTTACATCTAGAGCCGTTGTTGGTTCATCAGCAATTAAAAGGGTTGGATTACAGGCTAAGGCAATGGCAATAACCACCCTTTGTCTCATTCCACCACTGAATTGATGAGGATAGTCCTTCACACGACCTCCGGGAATACCAACTTTCTCGAGCATTTCCATGGCTCGTTTAGTGGCCTCTTGTGCATTAACCTTTTGATGCAGCTTAATTACCTCTGCAATCTGATCTCCCACAGTCATAACAGGGTTCAAGGATGTCATCGGGTCTTGGAAAATCATTGAAATTTTATTTCCTCTGATTTTTCTAAGCTCTGATTGAGATTTTCCTAGTAGATTCTCACCTTCAAAGAAGATTTCACCTGATACAATCTTGCCAGGAGGATCTGGAACCAATTGCATAATTCCCAGGGCAGTGGTCGTCTTTCCAGCACCGGTTTCCCCTACTAAGCCAAGGGTTTCCCCTACTCCAATTTCTAAGCTCATATCTTCAACAGCACGGACAGTTCCATCTTCCGTTATATAATGAATTGATAAATCCTTAATATTCAATAGATTTTTGCTTTGATTCATTTTCATCACACTCCTATCCTAATTCAATTAGCTTTTTAGTCTAGGGTCAAGTGCATCTCTTAATCCGTCACCTAGAAGGTTTAGTGCGAAAATCGTAATCATAATTGCAAGGCCTGGGAAGGTTGCAATATGCCAATGATCCCTCAGGTATTGTCTACCGGTTGATAGCATTGCTCCCCATTCTGGCATCGGCGGTTGAATTCCCAATCCGATAAAGCTTAGTCCTGCTGCAGATAGGATCGCACTTGCAACACCTAATGTTGCTTGAACAATAATTGGTGCCATAGAATTAGGAATAATGTGTCTGCTAATAATTCTAAAGTCATTTGCTCCAACGGCCTTGGCTGCTTCAATAAATTCCTGATCTCTTAAAGAAAGCACTGAGGCCCTTACAATTCTCGCGTAGGAAGGAATCGACCCAATCCCCACGGCGATCATAACATTCTCCAATCCTGGTCCTAGGGCAGCTACAATTGATATGGCCAACAGGATTCCCGGAATGGCCAATAATACGTCCATTAAACGCATGATTACATTATCCATTTTTCCGCCATAGTATCCTGCTATGGCTCCCAGGGCTCCACCAATAATCATGGCAATTCCCACGGATATAAAGCCAACCATTAAGGATATTCTTGAACCATAAATAATACGACTTAAAATATCTCTACCAAAATTATCGGTTCCTAATAGATGTTTGCTACTGGGTTTTTGAAAACGCTGCAGTAAATCCTGATCATCGTAACCATAGGGAGCTATAAAATCTGCACAAAGAGCAGAGAAAATCAGTAACGCAATAATTGCAAGACCAAACATAGCTGCCTTATTCTTAGTTAGATGCTTCCAGACTGCAAGCCATTGACTTTTCTTTTTACGTGCAGGTTTGTTATTTTCTGATTTTTTATCTAATTGAACAGTTTTGCTTGACATATGCCTTACCTCCTTCTATAAAATTCTTTACTTGTATTGGGACTTAATTCTAGGGTCTACGAAGGCATACAGAATATCAACAAATAGATTAACAAAACTAAAGGTAATTGCAATAAATAATACACCACCCTGAACGATGGGGAAATCTCTAGACTTAATAGAATCTACCATTAATCTGCCTACACCGGGTACCGAGAAGATAGACTCTGTCAATACGGCGCCTCCAAGCAGGTATCCAAATTGTAAGCCAATTACAGTAATAATTGGAATTAAGGCGTTCTTAAGGGCATGCTGATTAATTACTTTTGATTCAACTTGACCCTTAGCCCTGGCGGTTCTGATATAATCTTGTCGGATTACTTCCAGCATACTAGATCGAGTCATACGGGTAATAATTGCGGCAGAACTGGTTCCCAGGGTTACGGCCGGCAATACCATGTGCTTCAAACTAGTAAAGCCCGATGAGGGGAACCACTTAAGCTGTACAGAAAATAATAGAATAAGCATTAGTCCCTGCCAGAAGTTTGGCATTGAGACCCCTAGCAAGGCCAATACCATAGCAATATTGTCAAATAAAGAGTATTGCCTTGTTGCCGATATAATTCCTGTTGGTATTCCCAGGGCAACGGCCACCAGCACCCCTGTGGCTGCCAATTTAAGTGTTGCTGGGAATCGAGAAAGTATTTCATCCATTACTGGCCTTTTAGTTTGATAGGATCGACCGATATCTCCTCTTGCTGCATTGGTTACGTATCGCCCAAATTGCACAAGAAAGGGATCATTTAAGCCTAATTCTTCTTCTAGTTTCGCCACTTCATGCTCTGGCGCTGATTCCCCTAACATGATTCTTGCTGGGTTACCAGGGGTGAAATACATCATTGTAAATACAATGAAGGTTACTCCAATCATAACAGGAATCAACAGTAATAGTCGACGTAGAATATACTTATGCATGATGTGCCCTCCTTCCTTAATTTACCATCATTTATTGCAGTAATATAGGGCCATAAACCTATGACCCTATATTATTAATGATCTAAGCTATGACAATACTTGCCCCGCAAGTATTCTTTTTTACTTTTTACTCAAAATATACACCTTTCAAGTCATGGTGACCAGCTGGCTGCTGAACAAAGCCTTTAACATTGCTTCTTGTAGCAGAAAGCTCTTCTTTATCCCAAGTGAAGACCCAAGGTGCTTCATCTCTAATGATTTGTTGTGCTTCTAAATAGTATTGTTCTCTTTCTGCAGGATCAACAGTTACTTTACCCTTTTCAAGAAGTTCATCAACCGTTGGATTAGAATAGAAACTTCTGTTACCAGCATCTCCATGGGCTGATGTGTGGAATAGTGGGAATAGTCCGTAGTTAGGATCCCCTGTAACAGTACCCCAGCCTAGAATAAACATGTCATGTTCTCCGGCTGCAGTTCCATCAAGGTAAGCACCCCATTCCATTACTTTTACTTCTACTTCGATACCAATCTCTTTTAATTGATTTTGAAGAATTTCAGCAATATCCATTCTTTGTTGATTATCATTAGTCCAAATTGTGGTCTTAAAGCCATTTTCGTAACCAGCTTCTTTTAATAGGGCCTTAGCCTTTTCTACATCATATTCGTAGGCTTGAAGCTCTTGGTTTGCTCCCCAAACACTGGCAGGAAGTGGACCCTTAGCTACCTTTCCAACACCTTGGTAAACCGCTTCTACTACTAGATCCATATTTACAGCGTGGTTAATCGCTTGTCTAACTCTTACATCATTAAATGGCTCTTTTTTTACGTTAAAGCTGACATAGGTTGTAGAAACCCCATCATCTCTGTGTAATACTAAATCAGTATTTTCTTCAACTCTTGTAACATCAGTTGGTGATACATCATAAATAATATCAATTTCACCAGTCTCTAAGCCAATGGTTCTGCTTGTTGTTTCAGCAATAGCTCTAAATAAAACCTTTGATACTTTAGCAGCTTCACCATGGTATCCGTCAAATTTAGATAACTCGATGCTATCACCGTTTACCCAATTAGTTAATATGAAAGGACCAGTTCCCACTGTAGTTTCTGGAGTTGTACCATAATTTTCACCAGCTTCAGTTACAGCCTTTTCATTTAAGATACCTGTAGATGGGTGAGCTAAATGGTTTAACAGCGGCGCAAAGGGCTCTGTTGTAGCGATTCTAATAGTATAATTATCTACTACTTCAATTCCCTCTGGATTAATTGCATCAACAATGTGAGAAACATGGGAAGAACCTAAGGCTCTTTCAAATGTAAATTTAACGTCGTTTGCTGTAAGCTCTTCGCCGTTATGGAATTTAACGCCTTCTTTTAATTTAAATTCATAGGTTAATTCGTCAACTTGTTCCCAAGAAGTAGCTAAACCTTCACTAAGTTCCATTTTTTCATTTTGATGAATTAATGTTTCATAGATTTGCTTAGTAACCCTTGAGGATGCATTATCATTTGTTCCATGTGGGTCTAATGTTTTTGCATCAGAGTTTTGGGCTACAACTAAAGTATCTTTTGTTGCAGCTGGAGTTTCTCCAGATGGCTCTTCGCTACCTGGTGCTTCTGTTGTTTGGCCACATCCGACAACAACTAAAGCTAGTACTAAAATCATACTTAGCAATACTAATAGCTTTTTGTTTCTCATTAAATTTCCCCCTTATTTATATTTCTTTTTGCCTATTGGCAAAAAATTGGTATCTTGACTTAATTTTGCACCTTTTAAATTATCAGGTGCATGTTTGTAACTTTTTTAAATTATAAGAATATTATATAATCAGTTGCTACCCTATTCAAGAAAAATGAATGTTTTTTAAATTAATTTAATATTTATGCTCCAAGGGTGTCTTTCCCGTAATATTTATTACTGTAAAATATTCTGTATACACCAATCATTGGAAGCCCCATCGATTTTAAAATACGTATAAAAAAACAGAGGAGTAGATGCTCCCCTGTTCTTATTATACAGCAATTAAATAAAAAATCAACATAATCAATCCAACTCCACCGAAAATGAATAGCACATAGGGGAATAATACTTGAAAGATTGCTATTGTGAATGCGACAATATCTTTCCAATCAAATTTCAGCTCCCCGTTTTGGTCCATTGGATAGGCCTGATAGTCTATATGCTTCTGCTCATTTCTTTTCGCCATCGTATCACCCCTTATGGCTATTTTCCAATAGGTTTTCTATTCAATTAAATGACATGCCACCGAATGATCTGGTCCGACCTCCCTAAATTCTGGTGTGATATGCTTGCATTTTTCCATAACATAGGGGCAACGGGTGTGGAAACGACACCCACTTGGCGGATTTGCAGGACTCGGTATGTCTCCCTTCAAAATAACCCTTTTCTTCTTATTTTTCGGATCAGGTAAAGGAATTGCTGAAAGCAAAGCCTGGGTATAGGGATGCAGGGGATTGTCATAGAGCTCCTCTTTACTTGAAAGCTCAACCATAGACCCTAAATACATCACCCCTATCCGATCACTGATATGTTTCACAACACTTAAATCATGGGAGATGAACAAATAGGTTAATCCCATTTCTTCCTGAAGATCCATCAATAGGTTGAGTATTTGAGATTGTATTGAAACATCCAGGGCCGAAACCGGCTCGTCACATACGATAAATTTGGGATTCAACGCCAGGGCTCGGGCAATTCCAATCCGCTGTCTTTGTCCACCACTAAATTCATGGGGATAACGACGAATATGGTAGGGTGCTAAACCACATTTTTCAATAATATCCCTTACTCTTTTAACAGCTTCCTGTCCATGGGCAATTCCATGCTCCTTTAGGGCCTCTCCAACAATTTCGTTTACAGTAAGCCTCGGATTAAGGGAACTGTACGGATCCTGAAAGACAATTTGCATTTCTGTCCGAAGATTTCTCATCTCCTGCTTCGACAGAGAAAATATTGCTTTATCCTTATAATAAACCTCACCATCGGTTTTTTCAAGAAGCCTTAAAAGGGTTCTTCCCGTAGTGGATTTTCCACAACCGGATTCACCAACTATTCCTAAGGTCTCCCCTTCTTTAATGGTAAAGGATATATTCTCGACTGCACGTACATAGTTTACGGTTTTCCTTAAAATACCCGCTTTAATGGGAAAATATTTTTTCAAATTTTTTACCACTAACAGGTCCTTAGGAGTTTCCATTACTTCACTCATCTATTTCACCCCCCCATCTTCTTTGTAGAGCCAGCATCTTACCTTTCGTTCGTTTCCGATGGAATCCAAGGCTGGCATTTCCTTACTACAAATCTCCATTGCGTGGGGGCATCTTGGGTTAAACGCACATCCCGGAGGAATTGCCAAGGGATTTGGCACACTTCCTGGAATAACATCTAATCGCTTTACAACTTTAGATAGATTTGGTTTTGATTTTAATAGACCAATGGTATAGGGGTGCTTGGGATCTTCAAAAAGATCGTATACATTTGCTTCTTCTACCACCCGGCCTGCATACATGACAATAATATAGTCTGCCATATCTGCCACAACCCCTAGATCATGGGTAATCAGCATAATTGCAGTGTTCAGCTTTTCTTTTATTTCCCTCATCAATTCCAAAATCTGCGCCTGAATCGTCACATCTAAGGCAGTGGTAGGCTCATCGGCAATTAATAGCTTTGGGTTACAGGATAATGCCATGGCAATCATTACCCGTTGTCTCATTCCGCCGCTAAATTGATGGGGATAATCATTTAAAACCTCATCGGCCCGGGGAATCCCCACAAGCTTCAACATCTCAATACACTTTTCCTTTGCTGCTTTTTTATCGAGCTTTTGATGAAGCATTATGGCTTCAGTAATTTGTGATCCTATGGTAAAAACAGGATTCAGTGAAGTCATGGGCTCTTGAAAAATCATGGCAATATCATTTCCACGGATTTTCCTCATCTCTGCTTCTGACAGATTTACAATGTTTTTATCATCAAATATAATCTCACCATCAACGATTTTGCCAGGAGGTGTTGGTATTAAACGCATAATTGACATGGAGGTAATACTCTTGCCACATCCTGATTCTCCAACTACCCCCAGGGTTTGGCCTGGTTTTAGGCTGAAATCCACACCATCAACCGCAGGGACAATACCGTCCTCAGTATAAAAGTGGGTTCGTAGGTTCTTGACTTCCAATAGGTTCTTCATTTTTACACCTCCAGCTTATTGTTTCAGCCTAGGATCAAGCGCATCTCTTAAGCCATCACCAAGCAAGTTTAGACTCATCACTGCAACAAAAATTGCAATTCCTGGAGGAATCCACTGCCACAAGCGGTATTGAAGAACATAGGGCTGCTGTGCTTCAGTCAGCATATTTCCCCAGGAAGGGATTGGTGGCGAAACACCGAGACCTAAAAAGCTTAGGGCTGATTCCGTTAAAATGGCATTTGCTATCCCAATAGTGGCAGATACGATAATCGAAGCCATGGTGTTGGGAAGCAGATGTTTAACAATTTTGCGGTAGTCACTAATTCCCAGGGCTGTGGTGGCCTCCATAAACTCACGTTCCCTTAATGACAAAATCTCAGCCCGAACAATTCTACAAATTCCCGGCCATCCTAAGACGGCAATAACCAGCATTACATTATATATACTTGGCCCCAGGATGGCAACAGCGGTAATAGCCATAGGTAAAAATGGGAAGCAGGAAAAAACATCAGCAAGCCTCATAATAAAGTTATCGATGGCTTTCCCATAATAGCCTGCTATTCCCCCTAACACGACACCGATTAAAATTCTCAGCCCCGTGGCCACAAAACCTACGGTTAGAGAAATTCTAGCACCATAAAGTAGTCTGGTTAAAATATCTCTGCCCAGATTATCAGTTCCCAGTAAATTCACATTGTCTGGTGCAGCATTGGAGTTCACTATATTGGTGGTATCCCTGCCATGGGGCGTTAATATAGGTGCGGCGATGGCTGCAAGGGCCATCAAACAGATTACCACTAACCCCAGCATTGCCAGCTTATTTTTACGAAGCCTTTTCCAAAGAATTCTCCAGGGGCCCATGACATCTTCCTGTTTCACACCAGCCTGCTCAACTTCTGCTTTTTTTGGTTTCTTTTCACTAATCATGCTTTGGCCCCCTCTCAATCATATCTTATTCTTGGATCAACAAAGGCGTAGGAAATATCTGCCAACAGGTTTCCAGTTAAGGTGAATATTGCCAGGAACATATTAACACCCATCATCAGCGGATAATCCCGGTGCAATACTGAGTTATATTGTAATTTTCCCATCCCTGGCCATACAAATATAATTTCTACAATCAATGCCCCTGAAAAAAGGGTTGGCAAGCTAAAGCCCAATAGGGTTATAACAGGTATAAGTGCATTTCTTAAGGCATGCTTATAGATCACAACCCTTTCCTTTAATCCCTTGGCCTTGGCAGTACGAATATAATCCTGTCGAATTACTTCCAGCATACTGGAACGGGTATATCGCATAAAGCTGGCTGCCCCGGTTAACCCTAAGACCACAAGGGGTAAAACACTGTGCTTAAGGATGTCTAGGTAATCATAGGGAAATGGAAATCTTACCCCGGCGGTTCTCATGCCCGATATGGGGAACCATCGTAGATGCACCCCAAAAAACCGTATTAGCAGTAAACAAAAGAAAAATCCCGGAATAGAGATTCCTATAAGTGCAAAGATTGTTCCTGCGTAATCGAAAATGGAATATTGCTTGGTGGCTGAAATCACCCCTATGGGGATTGCAATCAATAGACTGATCAGCATGGAGCCCAAGGCTAGAAAAAAGGTAGTGGCCATTCTTTCGCTGATTAATAGGGAAACAGGCTGCTTCAATTGGTAGGAATTACCGAAGTTTCCTTGAAGCATATTTGTCACCCATTCATAGTATTGTACATAGACCGGTTTATCCAGTCCATAGGCCTTTTCGAGCTGTTGTATTTGTTCAACGGTTAAATTGGGATCAGAAAAATATGACACCAGTGGATTTCCCGGAGCCAACTGAATGATCCCAAACACAAGAATACTAACGCCAATGAGAATAGGTATTTGCTGCAGCAGACGTCTAAGAATGTATTTACCCAAGTCTATTCCTCCTTTAGTAAAGACTATTATCAAGCATATGACCCAGTGTAAACCAGGCCATATGCTTTGATAGTTAGTTAGCTATTAAGACTATTGTGCTATTTCAATTAGGTGGGCATTGTCAGACCAGTATACGAATTCACTTGGGTCAAAGTTTACAACACGCTTATTCACTAACCATGGGTTCTTTCTTACATATACAAAGATATAAGGAAGTTCTTCGGTAAACTTCACTGCCAGCTCTTGATAAATTTCTTTACGTTTTGCTTGATCAAGCTCTAATCTACCCTTTTCCATCATGGCTTCAATCTCTTCATTGTAATAGTAGCCTCGGTTGTTTCCTGGAGGGAAGGCTTCCTTGGTAAAGACTCCTTGCATGTCAGGGTCAGCATCTAAGCCCCAGGCCATATTGTACATATCCCATTTATCCTTATTGGATGGGTCAGATATTAAATCAGACAATGAGTTAAAGTCCATTAAGACAATTTCACAATCCACACCAATTTGCTTCCAGTTTTCCTTGGCTAGGGCTGTAATCTGGGTTGCCCATACCGCTTCATTGTAGGTAGTCCATTTGAAGGCAAGCTTCTTGCCATCCTTATATCTGAAGCCGTCGCTTTCTAGCTTCCAGCCCGCTTCTTCTAGTAATTCTGCGGCCTTGTCTGGGTTATATTGGTATTCATTTAAGCCCGATGGATAGGCCCAGGATACAGGTGAAATTGGACCGTGGGCTACTTCGCCACCAAGATCCCCAAAGAAGGATTTAACAAAGCCATGTCTGTCTAAGCCGTAGACTAGGGCCTGACGGACCTTAACATCTTGGAAAATTGGGTTGGTAAAGTTAAAGGAAGCAAAGGCATAACCATTATTCCAGTTATTGATTAACTCCCCATGTCCGTAGCCTTCAATAATTTGATAATTTTCGATGGTATTTTCAAAATTAACAGCATCAATTGAGCCGACTTCAAATTCTGAAAGCTCATTTTGTCTCGCTACAACCTTCCATATAATACCATCTAGTTTTGGAACCCCTTGCCAGTAATCTTGATTTGGTTCCATGTCTACATATTGTTCAACAGCATATTCCTTTAGCTTAAAGGCCCCTGTACCGATAGGCGCTCTATCTAAGGCAGCCATTTCTTCGGCCGTAGGCTTATCATAGTAATGCTTTGGCATAGGCATAATATTTAGGTTTAATAAAGCTGTGGCTGTGGCCTGAGTAAGGGTGATTTCAATTGTATACTCATCAATAATTTTGATTCCTTCTGCAGCATCAGCTTTACCTTCTTTTCGTGCCCGGGCACCAACGATATCCTTAACTTCGGAGAAGGCTCTACCCTTGTAATCAGGTCTCATAATGGCATCATAGGTAAAGGCCACGTCCTCGGCAGTAAGCTCTTCCCCATCATGGAACTTAATGCCCTTTCTCAAGTTGAAGGTATAAACCTTACCGTCATCAGAAACATCGTACGCTTCCACTAAGCCCCCTTCTGTTGACAAGGAGCCATCGGGTTGTTTTTGGAATAAGTAGTCAAAGGCTAACTCAATAATAAAGAAATCATAAGTCGAGCTATAGGTGATTGGATTAAATTCACCATTAGGACTTGTTCCACCAACTGTTAACACGTTTCCTCTTTCTGCACCAGGTAATGTAACCGCTGGTTCTTCTACTGGGTCTTCACCTTCTACTACTGCTGGTTCTTTAGGTGCACAAGCAGCCAAGAACATAGAAGCTACCAGTGTAAACACTAGTAATAACAACAGACTTTTCTTTCTTATCATTTTCTTTCCCCCTTAATTATTTTTATAAAATAGTAGTGCAAGAACACTACTATTATAAACAAGCATTAAATTGTATACTGAATGCAAAATAACAAATTAAACTATTGGCATTTTTATTACTATTCGGTGAATTCTGCAAATGTCCTCTTTTTTTTTAAAAAAAATTAATACGAAAAAAAAATTTTTTTTATTAATACCTCTATTTCAAGCACAGATTTGTCTTGGAAAATAAATCAAGTATGAATAAATTGTAATATTTTCTCGTATTAGCTTTTTAAAATTTTCTGACTTTTTTTCATTTTAATCAAAATTTGATAAATATTCAATGGTTTTTTACAAATAATTGTGTTTATTATTTTAGTTATGGCTTATCTATTAGAAATACTGAGTTTAATCAGATAACTTTTTTTATTTAATTTAGCCATGTCATTAAGTGGTTGGTCTCTTGTATAAATAGTTTTTTGATAATAATTTATTTTTCATCGTATATATTAATTAATATGCTTGTTTTTATTTACTATTCATCATTTATGCTGCTTAACCTGTCTAGGTCATATTTGATTTCACCTACTAATATTTACATTATATTGAATAGAAGCGTTACATTATGTTATTCCTATAAATGAAGCTTCATCATAATGATACTCGGTTTTGATCACCATTTCTATGATATACTAAATAATAAAGTCTATTAAGGAGCTAGAAAAAAGGATGAATCGACAAAATCTTATCAAGCATTTTACAAAACGAAATATCGGCTATTTAGATGTGACAAATGTGTTTTCAGTCTTTATTCCTGTCGTAGAAATAAATGACAAGCTTCATCTATTGTTTGAAGTGAGATCTCAGCATTTAAGTCAACCTGGGGAAATCTGCTTTCCAGGGGGAAGAATCGAGGCCCTGGAAAGTCCACCAGACACAGCGGTCCGTGAAACGATTGAGGAACTTAATGTATGCCAGGAGCAAATTGAACTCATTGCCCCCCTTGATCGATTGGTGACACCCTTTAACGTTCTCATCTATCCCTACTGGGGTTTTATCAATCATTTTGATTTAGCTAATCTGTATTTTAATACCGATGAGGTTTCTTCCATTTTTACTGTTCCCTTAGATGTACTCCTGGAAAAAGAGCCTATTGTTCATGAGGTTTTGGTCAATTTTTCCCCTGACGAAAGCTTCCCCTACCATTTGATTTCTAACGGAGAAACCTATGAATGGAGAACAGGAAATTATCCCGTTTACTTCTATTCCTATGAAGATAAGGTTATTTGGGGAATTACCGCAAAAATATTAAAGAATTTTTTAGATAGCCTGAAAAAATAGTATGGAACAAAGTGGCTGTCGCCACGTTTGTTTTCCAGAGAACCCATGGGTTCCCTAGGACGCTTCGCTGTACCCTCCTTATTTTAATAAGGGGTGAGGCCCCCCTAACAACCCCCCATTTCATAGGAAAAAATGAACTTTCCTATGAAATAAAGATAGAGCACCCAGCACAGAAAAGGTATGTTACCTAAAGTGCTGGGTGCTGTGTTTATTAGTTTTCTTCCACTGGAGCTTTGATAATATTTGCTCTAAATAGTTTTTCTATATTATTTAAGGTACCTTCTTCTATTAAGAAATAGTAACCTTCAATATATATATAATCCTCTTTTATGAGCCCGTAGATTTCATTTCCTTGGCTCCCATAAAAATTCAAAGGACCCATAACTTTGTTTTCATTGGAATCATCAGGATATTGCTCTTGATGATGATATGAAAACAACGCTTCAACAAATTGGAGAATAAGCTCTCGGTCCTTCAGCATCCCCACGGCCTGATTATCTGTATCCTTTAATTCGATCCCTACCGAATCCATTAATACTTCCTTAAGTTCCTCCAGGGTAAGCTTTTGATATTTGTCTGAATCATCCTCATTACGGGAATTACTTTGGGTATTCTCCCCTCCCTCTAAACCTCCTGTTTGTCCCCTTTCACAGCCTGCAAACACTGTTAGAATAAGTAGAAGTATCAGTATGTATGGTAATCCTTTTATCTTCACGTTATTCACCTTCCTGTATTAGCTTCCAGACTATTATACCATATTCAACCCTATGAATGCATAGGAATGATATCTTGATAAAATGCTATACTCCGATATAAGTGAACAATATAGAGATAAATCCCAGAATGGCAAACCAATGCTTTTTTCCGTCGATAAATCTACCACACTCATAAAGGAACCCTCTTAATCCCTTCTATTTAGTCTATATTGTTATTATTCCATTTCTATGAAAATCTATAATCACCATGAAGATATGGATTTACAAAATTAAATCAATATATTTATCGTATTTGTCCCAGCAAATACATATATATAATCATCGGCCTTTTCATTTAAGTCCATTTTTGCTTTGTTATATATTTAGGAGGTGTCCCATGAACATCATACCATTTCAACCGAATAATCCTACTCCCGAGGAAAGATACAAATTACTTGAGTTTAGCCTTACTGTCAATGAACGTCCTGAGGATTTACAAAATATCATTTCCCTGCTTAGCCCTCCACCGGACATTACCACGATTTTACCCCCTGGCTCCTGTAAATACATACGTGTAGGGATTTTAGGAGGTGGACTGGCTGGGCTTTCTGCGGCCTTCGAGTTAAGGAAACTTGGTTTTGATATCACCATTTTTGAAGCAGAGGAGGAACGGGTTGGCGGAAGAGTATACACCTATTACTTTGACAAATCAAAGGAGCTTTACGGAGAATTAGGCGCTATGCGTTTTCCAGTAAGTCACGAAACTACCTGGCATTACGTAGATTTATTTAAACTGAATACTAGACCTTTCATTCAAACAAATGAAAACACCTTTCGTTATGTAAGAAGTATTCGTGTGAGAAACAATCCTGAGGAGGTACAAAAATATATTTATCCTGTCTTTAATATGACGCCCGAGGAAAGGGCCACCCTATGGCCTGAATTGGAGGCACAGGTCTTTGACAGCTATCTTCTTGAAATGTCACCGGAGGTTAGAAAGGAGATTTTAGAGGTTAAATCCTTTTATGACCCTAAAATTCTTGAGGTTGACTATTACAATGTTAGACAGTTTATGCAAAAACAAGGCTTAAGCGATGGGGCTATTGAAATGCTCAGCAGCGTTGATTCTTTTATTGGTGCCTACTTTAACCAAAGTGCTTTCGAAATATTACATGAGCTGTATCCTGCCAATTTTTCTTTCCTCTATGAAATTCCGGGGGGGATGGTCAACCTACCCTTATCCTTTTATTACTCATTGTTAAATCCCAAACCCACTGAGTATTCTCCTGACATCTCGCATGAAGTGCTAGGGAATATCCATTGGAAGCCTGGTCATGTGGTAACTGGATTAAGCCAGTTTCAGCAGGATGGTCCAGTGACCGTCCACTATAAACAGAGAAACCGATTAATCGATCAAGAGGAAAGCTTTGATTTTGTCATTTGTGCCCTTCCCTTTTCTAATGTCAGAATGCTGGAGTTGGATCCTATATTCAGCAGTAATAAGATGCAAGCAATACGAATATTAAACGTGGCTGAATCACAAAAAACCCTATTACTATGTAAAGAACGTTTTTGGGAGCAAGGTCCCCCAGATAAGCGTATCGTTGGCGGTGGCTCTGAAACCGACCTTGTCATTAATACCATCTGGTATCCATCGAACCAGGGAGCCTTTATCTGTGACCAGGAGTTAAATCGAAAACTAGGCTGCTTTGAATCTCCCCCCTGTGTCTGGGATCTACGGCCAGGGGCAGATCCAAATTCACCTGGGGTTCTGTTAGCCAGCTATAATTGGACCCAGGATGCCTTACGCTTGGGGGATTTTGTGGAGCCCTATCGCTTTGAAGTGGTTAAAGAACAGGTCGAGGCAGTCAACGATCTGCCCAAAGGATACCTGGATGATATTGTCCTCGATCATAAGACACTATTATGGAATAATCATCCATGGGCACTGGGAGCCTTTGCTTTCTATAATCCTCAACAAAAGAGACTTTTTTCAAAGGTGGTAACAGAGCCAGAATATGATGACAAGGTGTTTTTCGCTGGGGAGCATATTTCGGTCTCTCGAGCCTGGCAGCAGGGGGCCTTACAGACAGGTATGATAGCTGCTAATGATGTTGCATTCGCCTGTAAAAAATATATTAAAAAAGCAGCCCAGGATTAGGGCTGCTTTTTACAGATTTTGCACTGTTTTACTAGGTAATCGCATATGATAAAATACATCAGAGTCTGATTGATGGGGGGAATAGCCATGGGAAAATTTGATGAGGAGTTAATTGCACTGCTGTCAACGGATTTATTTTTAAATCTAATCAATTCGGGTAAAATCAAAATAAATCAAATCTTTACATTGCAGAGGCTATTAATCAAAGCAGATATTCCCTTTGACTTTCAATTTTCCCCTGGTACCAGAAGAGCTTCATCCGGCGCCCAATTTATTATTTTTTTAAACCCAAGCACCTCTATTAAACTCGATATCTCCTTTGAATCAGGCGGCACTATTTTTGATATGCCAGAATAATCTAAAACACTTATCTTATATCCTTATGCTATATCAATCTCTAGTAACACTGGACAATGATCACTTCCCATTACGTGGTCATGTATCTCTGATACCTTTAAATTATCCTTTAGCCCTTCGGATACGACAAAGTAATCTATTCTCCATCCAATATTTCTTTCTCGTGCCTTACTGAAATATGACCACCAGGTATAGGCTCCCTCCTTATCAGGATAAAAGCTCCGAAAGCTATCAATAAATCCGTTATCCAGCAGGGCTGTCATCTTTTCTCTTTCTTCATCGCTAAACCCAGCATTTTTTCGATTCGTTTTAGGATTTTTTAAATCTATTTCTTGATGGGCCACATTTAAATCACCACAAAGAATGACAGGCTTCTTCTCATCTAATCCCTTAAGGTAATCCTTAAACATATCCTCCCAGGTCATTCGATATTCCAGCCTGGCTAATCCCCTTTGACTATTGGGAATATAAGCATTTACCAAATAAAAGGATTCAAATTCCAAGGTAATTACCCGACCTTCCTGGTCATGGGCTTCAATTCCTACACCATATTGAACCGATAGGGGCTTCTTTTTTGTAAAGACCGCCGTTCCCGAGTATCCTTTTTTCACTGCATAATTCCAATAATCATAATATCCTTCTAAATCTAATTCAACTTGTCCCTGCTGTAATTTTGTCTCTTGTATACAAAAAATATCTGCATCAACTTCTTTAAAATAGTCTAAAAACCCTTTTCCTATACAAGCCCTAAGGCCATTCACATTCCAAGAAACTAGTTTCATAAAATCCCCTCCATTTTCCACTAATGTGCATAGTTTTATAATTTCTGACAAATCATTTCCTCGGAAATACTAGTACCCTGCGTCATCCAAATTGACCAATTGTCACTAGTTCAATTTCCCGATAGTGGCATGTCGTCAGTCGTCATATTGCCCAAGCTGACTTCCTCCTCCACGCTATTATATCAAATTTTTTTTGCCTCTAATAATGAATTCCTCGTATCTTTGATCATTGTTATCTCCTTAGGTTTTTCGATAAGCCTGCCTAAAAAACCTCTAAATTTATAAAATTTGTAGTTTTTTATCCATAGTAAAATCCAATACACTAAGCATTGGATTTCCCGTAAAATTTCATTTAATTTAAAAATTAAAATAGCTATATTTAATTGCTAAGGTCTTTTTCTATCTGATTTAATTTATCTCCGATTTCCCTTAGCTCCTTGGTTAATTCCTCAAGTAATAGTTCATTTTTCATTTGTTGCTTTCGTTTTTCCATTCCCTTTACTTTTAGTCCTTTTATGCCGTATGGATCATTAAAAAAAGCCACTTTAACCCCTCCTTAATATTAATTATTAATAAATAATCGTTATCCACAGTAATTTTACCCTGATGTTATGGTTTTAAACAGGAAAATAAAAAAATTTACACAACAAAACCCAATGCCTTAAAAGCATCGGGTTTTCACATTGATAGCGAGCAAATCTATAAGCCGAGTTCTGTATTAAATGGTCATCTATCTAGGCCCACTGTTACCAGGGGGCTCAAGCAACCTACCACGGGACACGACGGGCAATCGCTTTTTTGTCCCTGCTTGGTCTTGCTCCAGGTGGGGTTTACATAGCCAACTAGTCACCTAGCTGCTGGTGAGCTCTTACCTCACCTTTCCATCCTTACCTATTAAAAAGCCATAGTTGGCTTCTCAATGGGCGGTATCTCTCTGTTGCACTTTCCTTGGAGTCACCTCCACTGGGGGTTACCCAGCACCCTGCCCTATGGAGCTCGGACTTTCCTCGTCCACAGCTAGGCTGTGTCCGCGACCATCTGACTTACTCACTGTATAAACTTTTTTTGCTTGAGTCATTATTGTAGCATAGATTCCTCTGGCTGTCAAAATCCAATATATGGAATATTATTTTTGATCCATTGCTAAATTGGCTAGAGCATCGGCCCTTTTATTATGCTCCCGCCGAACATGCTGAATCTCAAATTGATCAAATTTATTAATAAGGGGCATTATCATTTGGTAGAGGGGAATTAATCCCTCATTTTTTACCTTGTATTCACCCTTAATCTGTTTGACCACCAGCTCACTATCTAAGTAACAGGTTACTGCTTTAATTTCCATATCTAAGGCGGCCTCAAGGGCTCTGCTCAAGGCCTTATATTCAGCTACATTATTGGTCTGCTTGCCAATAAATTGACTTATTTCACGAATTACTTCCCCCTCGGGGCTTTCAATTACAATTCCAATACCAGCCTCTCCAGGGTTACCCCTGGCACCGCCATCGGTATAAATCACTGCTTTCATCTCTTTCCCTCCATTCTCCTACGCTCACCCATTATATCAGCATTTTCTTTATTAATCAATCCTTCCCTGCTATAGGAATTGAAAGGGATTGATATAAGCAGTAGAAGGTATAATACTGGCTTTTAGTTTCTTATCCCATAGCTTTTTCTCTAGATAATCAGTCATCCAATCAACAAAAAAAGCTTCTGTTTCATAATGGCCTGCATCAATGACATTAATGCCTAGTTCCAGAGCCAATTGAGCATCATGATACTTTACATCACCGGTAATAAGGCAATCACAGCCTGCATCTGCTGCTGCTTTAATGTACTCGGCCCCACTGCCGTTAACGATACAGACCCGATGAATCTGCTCATTGACATTTCCGATTACCCTCACCTGGGAAAGCTGCAATTGGGACTTAACTGATTCCACGAAGAGATTAAGGGCTGCCGGCTCAGTTAATTTACCAATTCTGCCAATTCCCCATTGGGGTGAATCCTTTTGCAGGGGATAAAGGTCATAGGCCACCTCTTCGTAGGGATGAGCTGTTAGCATATCGCTAACCACAGAATTAATCTGATTTCCCGCAACAATTGTTTCTATTTTTATTTCCTTTACATATTCGATTTTGTCCTTACTTCCGATAAAGGGATCGGCACCTGCTAAGGGCTTAAAGGTTCCTGTACCCTCACTTCTAAAGGAGCAATGGCTGTAATTCCCTATATGGCCTGCCCCCGCCTGGGCCATGGCCGTGGCCACTGTTTCTGCATAATCCACCGGTACAAAGACCACCAGCTTATAATATTGAACTTTGCCGGTTATCTCAAGGATTTCTATATCCTCCAGGTTAAATTTCAAGGCTAATTGATGATTTAAGCCGTTTTCTACCACATCGATATTGGTATGGGCTGCATAAACGGCAATATTATTTTGGATAGCCTTATAAATTAATTTTCCCCTGGAATCATCACGATTAATTCCCTTTATGGCCTTAAAGATAAAGGGATGATGGACAACGATTAATTGTACATCTTTCTCGATGGCCTCCTCTAATACTTTATCTGTTATCTCCAGGGCCACCATTATATTGGTCGCTTGGTCATTAATCCCCCCAAGCTGTAAGCCTACGTTATCCCAGGATTCCGCCGCACTTTTTGGAGCCAATGCTTCTATTAGCTTTATTATTTCATTTACTTTTTCAGCCATGACAGCACCTCCTTTAATTTTTCCAGTCGCTTTACTGTATCTTGATATTTTTCTAGGACTTTTGCTTCTTTGTTTACCTTCATTTGTTCAAGGATCTTCTCTGTTGCCTTGATTTTACCCTCAATAAATTCCTTCGCCAAGGGAAGGGGGTTTTCCTTCAATTGGAATCCTATTTCGTAATAGATTTCATCGTCCACCTGCTGGCACCCCTTTTCAGCCACCAGAATTTCATAGAATCGATGCTCTTCCCGTACCAATAGATCCTTAATAATAGAAAAGCCTGCCTCTACCAAGTATCTTCGCAGCACCTCTCTGCCCTGCATTGGTTGAAGAATTAGCCTGACTGATTCAGCCACAGCCTTAGAGGCTTCTAATATCTCTTGAATCAGTATGCCTCCCATTCCTGCAATAATAATGGTATCTACCTCATTTATTCCGATTGCCTCGAGGCCATTGCTCAGCCTGGTTTCAATATCGTTTTGATAATTGCTGGCAACGATATTTTTCTTTGCGCTTTTTAAAGGCAATTCATTCACATCACAGGCGATTACCTGGTCTGCAATTTCGTTTTGCATTAGATAAATGGGTATGTAGCCGTGATCTGTCCCTATATCTGCAACACGACTGCCTTTTTTAACCTGTTGAGCTACTTTTTCTAGCCTGGGGGTTAATCTTACCTGCATACTTTTATCTCCTTTATTAAAAAATAGATAGTATAGTACTTTAAATTACTTCTTCAATTCAATCGATAGGAGGATGATTTATGTCCCAAAATGATAAGAAAAAGAAGGTAATTCTTCCCCCCGAGGAGTTTATCCGCTTTCAATGGGGCGGACGAACCCAAGAATGGGAGGAAGAAGCTGACCAAATTATGCATAAGCTTCAGGACCAAATAGACCTAAACGAAACTGAAGAAGAAAAAAAGAAAAAAATCGAATACGCTAAGCAAAAACAGTATTGGTAAATTTTTTCAGATTACTACTTTAAAGCCCCTGTCTTCTTTGTGTTAGGAGAGCCAACACCCTATAGGGTTTCCCTTCGTTGGCTTTCCATGTACATTGAATTCAGGGGCTTTAGAATTAAAGTTTTATTCTAAATAATCCTTTAATTTTTTACTTCTGCTGGGATGTCTTAGCTTTCTTAGGGCCTTTGCCTCGATTTGCCGAATCCGTTCCCGAGTTACATCAAATTTTTTCCCTACTTCCTCTAGGGTTCGGGCTCTTCCGTCATCTAATCCAAATCTTAATCGAAGCACCTTCTGCTCCCTTGGGGTTAAAGTATCCAGCACCTCAATTAATTGTTCCTTTAACAGCGAGAAGGCTGCAGCTTCAGCGGGGGCAGGGGCATCATCATCAGGAATAAAATCACCCAGATGACTATCTTCTTCTTCACCTATGGGAGTTTCTAAAGAAACGGGTTCTTGGGCAATTTTTAAGATTTCCCTGACCTTGTCCTCAGAAAGATCCATTTCTTTGGCGATCTCATCGGGCTTTGGTTCTCTTCCCAGTTCCTGTAATAATTGTCTTGATACCCGGATTAGTTTATTAATGGTTTCAACCATGTGTACAGGGATACGGATGGTTCTGGCTTGATCGGCAATAGCACGGGTTATGGCCTGTCTTATCCACCAGGTTGCATAGGTACTGAACTTAAAGCCCTTACGGAAGTCAAACTTTTCAACTGCCTTAATTAATCCAAGGTTTCCCTCTTGAATTAAATCTAAGAACAGCATACCTCGCCCCACATATCGTTTAGCAATGCTGACCACCAGTCTTAGGTTCGCTTCCACTAGCCGCTTTTTAGCCTCTTCATTTCCAGCCTCCATTTTTTGAGCCAATTCAATCTCTTCATCACCAGTTAAAAGAGGTACCTTTCCAATTTCCTTCAAATACATTCTGACAGGGTCATCGATGTTAATCCCTTTTAAAAGCGTTACATCATCTTCTATATTTTCTTCGATCGCAATGTCGCTTTCGGCCTCTACATCTTCCAAATCTACATCGTCTATCTCTATGTCATCCTTTTCGCCCACCACATCGATTCCCATTGAAGCAAGATGCTCATATAATTCATCTATTTGATCTTTATCAAGGCTAATGTCCTCTAGGGCATCCATAACTTCTGTATAGGTAACCATTCCTCTTTTTTTGCCCTTTTCGATCAATTTTTTGACAGATTCCTTTTTTATTTCCTGTGGTTCACTCATTAAGTCCCCTCCCTTCTTCTCAAGCTATCTTCTCTTAAGCTCTGTATTAATTTTCATTATTTCCAAACCTATTTTAAGCAACTCCTTCTCAACCTCTTCCTTATTTAATTTTTTATCCTGAAGTAAAGTATCTTGCTTTTCTCGTAAAAGCTTGAGGTGATATAGCCTTTTATAACGCTTTAAATTGACTATATATGCTTCTAAGGCCTTATCTATATTTATATGGTTAATATCAATATTATTAATCTCTTTAATCTCTTTTGCCAGATGCCCTGATGATTTCTCCAGCTCTATTGGTTTACCCTGCTTGTGCAGCTCCATGATGTGGGCCACAATTGTTTGGTGAGCTTCAGTAGAAAAATCCTCCACCTTTATTTTTGACAATAGTTGAGGTAACACCTTCTCATTAGTCAACATGGTCTTTATGAGCTGCTTCTCTGCAATAAGATGGCCTTTTTGTTCAGCCAGGGGTACAGCTTCTATATATTTATTATCTCTTTTGTTCCTGGAACTATACTTTTGATTCTTTGTCATGGCCTCTTGAGGCCTGTATCCATATATTTCTGCTTGTAACGCTTCCTTTGATACACCAATTTCCTTTTCAATCTTTTCTATATAAACCTCCCTTTCAACAGGGCTCTTAATTTGCTTTAGCACATTGGCTAAGGCTTTAACAAATTTTATTTTTCCCTCTGGAAGGTTTAAGTCAACTTTACTTTTCGTCAAATTGATCTTATACTCTATTGGACTAATTGCCTTTAGTATTTGTTCCTCAAACTGAAATTTTCCATACTGATTAATATAATCGTCTGGATCAACTTTATTCGGAAGCTCAATGATTCTACAATTCAAATCGCTTTCCTGTAAAATATTGATGCTGCGCAAAGCAGCCTTCTGACCAGCTTCGTCACCATCAAAGCAGATAATCAGTTCCTTACAATATTTTTTCAGAATCTGGGCATGGCCCTTTGTAAAGGATGTTCCCAGGGCTGCCACGGCATTTTTAATTCCATGCTGATGAAGGGCAATTACATCCATGTAGCCTTCTACCAATAATAATTGGTCATTAACAGTATGTCTTCGGGCGAAATTTAAGCCATATATCGTATTACTTTTACTGAAGACTTCAGTCTCTGGGGAGTTCATATATTTAGGTAAGGATTGATCCAAGACCCGGCCCCCAAAACCAATTACATTTCCTCGCACATCAAAAATTGGGAAAATCACACGGTTTCGGAAACGATCATAGTAATCAGTTTTGTCTTTATTAGGAAGTATGAGTCCACACTTTAGAAGATCCTCAATAGAATAGCCAGTCCCTGTTAAAAATCGCAATAGCTCATTCCAGCTATTATAAGCATACCCCAAACCAAAGGTTTTAATAGTTTTCGTTGATAATCCTCTTTTAAGAAGATATTCCAGGGCTGGCTTATTTTGTTTTGTCAGCTTGTCATAATAAAATTTACCAGCTTTTTTAAGAATTTCATAATAAAGCATTTTCTTTTCTATTTCTTTTTTAAATTCTGTAGAGGAATTAAGCTTTTCTAAGGAAATATTGGCCCTTTGGGCCAACAGCCTTACAGCCTCCATAAAATCTAGATTTTCTATTTTCATTACAAATTGGATGACATCTCCCCCTTCACCACAGCCAAAGCATTTAAATGACTGCCGCTGTCGATTAATAATAAAGGAAGGGGTTTTTTCATTGTGAAAGGGACAAAGGGCCTTATAGGTTGCCCCTGTAGCCTTAACCTGAATATATTGAGAAATTACCTGGGTAATTTCATTTCTATCCTTAATTTCTTCTATTATTTCTTCTGGAAACATGATTCCCATGGTTACCACCTAATTTTTTCATAACTTACTCATCTTAATAAGTTCTGTTTTTATTGTTAAACTCCTTCTAACAATTTATTATTTCATAATGTTTTTCAATAAATTCTACCAGGGCGCTTTTAAACATCTCATTATCCTTTTGCTTTCTTTTGGCTGGCCCTTTAATTCTTCCCTTCTGCTTAAGTACCTTTAGATTGTAATATCGTTCCTCCAGCATTTGGGTGATATTGTCAGCAGTGTAAAAACGTCCCCAGGGATTAAGGGCATAGGCTCCATTGCCTAATACTAAGGCCGCAAGACCAATATCAGCTGTAATCACCAGGTCATCTTTATCGGTATGATTAACGATTGCCATATCGGCAGCCTGATTTTCATGATCAACGATTATTCGCTCCACCCCATCTTCTCGGGCAGAATAATGGTTAATACTATGAACTAAAACAACCCTTAGCTTATATCCCTTGGCACAATCCAAAATAATTGATTTCACAGGACAAGCGTCTGCATCCACAATAATTTTCATAATAACATAACAATCCCTCTTTCAGACATGGTGAAGTTTATTCGACATAAATCTTCTTAATTCCTTCAATAACCATAAAGAAAATCAATTCTGAAAATTAAATCAACTGCTTTAAATACCCCTTTTGGGCCAAGGAATGAACTTTTCCTGAAAAAGGTGAATTGCATAGGAGTCTGTGGCAGAGGCAATTAAATCTGTCACAATTTGTTTAGTGGTTTCCCGCTTAGTCAAATAAAGGTATTCCTCTGGAATTTCTTCTGGATGATTTATAAAGTATTCAAACAGGGAGGATACGATGAAGATGGCCTTCTCCTTTTCCTTTTCACAGAGCTCACCATAATAAACCCGTCTAAACATGAAATGCCTTAGCTCCTCCATCACCTCTTTAATCTGCTTACTTTGATAAACACCCGGTTCATTTCCCCCTTGAAGCTGTTTGGTGGTTTCTTCAATAATATCCTTTACAAAGGTATTAATTCGCTGACTATGGGAATAGCCTAGTACCTTTAGAAAGATCGGCGGTATATCCGTTTCCTTTAGTATAGCCACACTTAAGCAGTCTTGTATATCATGGCACAGATAGGTGATTCTGTCCGACACCTTTACTAGCCTTCCCTCGAGGGTGTAGGGCAGGGTATCCCCTGTGTGATTCAATATCCCATCTCTAACCTCCTGGGTTAGATTTAGTCCCTTTCCCCCTCTTTCTAGCACATCAACCACCCGAAGACTCTGTTCATTATGCTTGAAATGGCCAGTAATTCGATTGAGCTCCTCTTCGCCGCTATGTCCAAAGCAGGTATGTCCTAAGTCGTGACCCAAGGCAATGGCTTCTACTAAATCTTCATTCAGCTTTAGGGCTCTGGCCATGGTTCTGGCGATTTGACTAAGCTCCAGGGTATGGTTTAGTCTCGTTCTAAAAAAATCATCCTTTACAATAAATACCTGGGTTTTTTCCTTTAATGCCCGAAAGGATTTACAATGAATAATTCGATCTCTATCTCGCTGATAGACGGTACGAATGTCACATTCCTCCTCCCCTTGCTGGCGCCCCCTTGATTGACTGCTTTTTTGGGCATAATCTGACAATTGATTTATCTCAAGGTGCTCTGTTATCTCCCTTAGATTTCCTTTCATCTTATCCCTCTCTTACTAAGACATTCTTTCTATATATATACGATATGAAAGAAAAAAATCCTCTCCCACCGAACATTTTTTCTGTCTATCCTAATTTTAACAATTTATACACTTTTATACCTATTAGTAGCAAAAAAATTTGCGATATTGCTAACATGGTTCAAAAATCAATGGCAAAGAAAAAGCCCAGCAAGCACAGTGCCAGAACACTTTGCTGCTGGTTCTATTTTAAGGTTGTAAAAACCTTGAAAACTCATCTATATTGCCAGTACACTATCTATTTAATACTTTGCAGACCTGATTTCATAGCTAACCGCCTGAGATATGGATTATACATAGCAGGAGATTTTAAATTTTTTATGAGCAGATTTAACTTGATATCCTTTACTTTCTGTTTGTATCTATCCAAAAATCCATCCATTCCCTGTTCAAGACTCTGGGCCAAATATAAAGAGCTTTTTAGTGCGTAGCTGATTCCTTCAGCAGAGCTAGGACTTATGGCACCTGCAGCTTCTCCCACTAGGGCTATACTATCCTTTCCTACATAAAACTGTGATACCTTCTTTGGTCTATCAATATATGCTCCTTCTACTTTTATTTTGTTGTCAAAATTAAAGCCTAGCTGTGTTAGTTTTGATTTCAATATCTCATACCTTTCCCTGGTGTTCTCCCTAGGTCTAAGGGCCGATCCTAATAATAGATAATTCTCCTTTGGTATTATCCAGGAATAGAAATCACTTATTTCTTCATCAAAAATTGCTGTATAATAGGGTATTTTATATGGACATTGAAACCATTCCTGAATTGAGATGTACCTTTCAGGAATATTTATCCCTTTACTAACAAAATTCCTTACCCTTGAAAAGGCTCCGTCAGCACCTATAATAGTTCTTGTCTTTACAGATTTTTCTTTTCCATTGTGAATATAATTAACTTCGTATCCATCTGGTATTTCTACAAAATTTTTAAAAAATGAATTAAACTTTCTTTCAACTTCAGTTGGAAGTAAAGAAACCAGCCATCTATCAAATTTTTCTCTATCCATATTCAAATAGAATCTTTGATATAATCTTTCTAAATTATTAGTTAAATCAATGGTTCTTACGGCAAAAAGCTGAGGATCAACTAGAATATCCTTAGGTATCCCTAATCCTAGCTTAGCAATCATTTTCTGGGCATCTGGGGCTAGCAATCCTCCGCAGCATTTATTGGCAAGATTATTAGGATTCTCATTTTCCATGTCCCGTTTATCGATTAATAACACTTTGTATTTTTTACCAATCAATCGTGCAAGGTTAGACCCTGCAGGGCCTGATCCAACAATTATAATATCATACATAGATATAACCCCCTGAATCATTATATGTCGAATAAGTGTTTTGTCATTTCATTTAAAGCATAAGGTAAATATCATAATTAATAGTGGGCAAAAAGGGAAAATTAGACTCAGCTTAGTTTTGATTCTCCTCTTCAGTTTTATTCTTTAACATAATATCGTTTCTGTATTCTAAAATATCACCTGGCTGACATTCCAGTGCTTTACATATAGCCTCTAAAGTTGAAAATCTAACCGCTTTTGCCTTTCCATTTTTCAATATAGAAAGATTAGCCATTGTTATTCCAACTCTCTCTGAAAGTTCTGTGACACTCATTTTTCTTTTTGCTAACATCACATCAATATTGATTATAATTGCCATATTATCCACCTCATATCGTCAAATCATTATCTGATTTTATATCTATGGCCTCTTTTAAAAGCTTTTGAAGAACAGCAGCAAAGACTGCAATCACAATTGAAGCAAAAATAATGATCATAGGGATTCCTACGAGGCCTGGGGCGTCGTCTGCCTCTGCTATTGGAATCAAGGATGGTATGAGTCCTAAATAGATAACACTGATTGTAATTGCACAGTATTTAATATTCTTTAAAGCCTTTACAGATAATTGCGAGAAAGCTTTGTTCTTATCGATATAGCTTAAAAGCTTTAAGGCTTGATACAAAGCAAAGCAATACGATATGGCCGTTCCATACACACCGATTATAATAGGATAAGGTAGGTAGTTTACAAATTCAGGCACCCAAAATATGCACAAAGCAAGAACCGGAATTGCAATAAGAAAAACTACTACCTTTAAAAAGAATGTTGAAACCTGTTTCACGTAAAGCACCTCACTTATATATTATTGATCTGATTTTAACATACGATTTATTGTTTATCAATATATTTTTTCTGTTATTGATTATATTTTTATTGATATGCTACATAATTTTCAATAGCATTTCAATTAATTTTATTTCTCAATATGAAAAAACAAAAAAAATAGGGCGATATTACTTAAATACTCTAAGTGTTATCGCCCTATATTTTATATTTATCTAGAACCTTTGGTATACAAAGTTCTTGGACTTAAACCAACTGTTATTAAGTGCTCTGGGTCTTTACGCCGTTATCTTATGCTACGAGCAACTATAAACTATATAATTGCGCCGCATAATGATTTATGCGTTTCTATTTCTTCTGAACAGGTATCCAAACTTCACTATAAGCGTAATCTTTTTTATGTTCATCCATTTTAGTAAAGGAAAAAGCTGGGGCATTGATTATTTCGTAATTGGAAGAAGGAAGCCATTCTGAATATATTTTTGCCATTGTTTCTTGTAATGTAGAAGGAAACGCTCCTTCATTTGGGAATATTGCCCAAGTATAGGCTTTGACTGGCACTTTTTCTAATTGACCACTTATTTGATTTTCAGTCGTTAAAATACCTATCAGATGAGTTAAATCTCCTTCTTCTTTTAAAAAATTAGCGTCGGCCTCATAAGAAGCATTGACAATTTCATAAGGCTCTATATTTTGAAGAGAATGCATTTCTTCTTTTTGTTCGTCCGTTATGCTTTCTGCAAGCTTTACAATCTCCCTATTAACGCCTTCAAACTGCATAGGGACACGTTTACTTACACCGACTAGATTAAACGCTGGTTTTTCTTCAATTCTAAATTCCATATTGATTCCTCCCTTGACGGTTATTATGAATGAAAACTTGGGGAACGATTTACTTATCCCTTTCTTTATTACATCCGAGGGTAAAAACCCACTCCACTTTTTAAATGCTCGAGTAAAGCCGTCCATTGACTGATAACCATATTTCATAGCAACATCCGTTACTTTTTCTCCATGCAATAAATCCATACTTGCTTCCGACAATTTTCTATTTTTGATATATTCGCTAAGCGTCATTCCTGAAAGATAAAAAAATATCTTTCTAAAGTGATAGTCAGAAACCCCAGCATATTCAGAAATTACTTCAAGAGATAGATCATCGGTCAAATGATCTTCAATATAGTCAATCACATGATTTAATTCGTTTAACATTATCTCCCTCCTTTCCATATCTACATAATACCAAAGCTACTTTAACGATGCTCGACTTTTTTAACACAAAAAATATCGAATTGTGATATCAAAAGAAATAGTATAATACTCCTCATCTATTTTTATGGCAGTAACAAAAGAGGACAGGGTTAATCTTAGACTAATGTCATAACCCTGTCCCCTTGTCATTTTCAAGGAATAATACTATTGGAGCACGCTTAATACCGCTATTGTGATTTGGTGCTTCTTTTTCTACTATGTTCTAATCAACGCCATACTTATTAGGTAAAGCTACATGGAATGTACTGTAAAATGTTTTAATCGGTAATTATTAATTAATCTCTCATTCCATAAATTTCTCCAACGGGCAAGGTAAACATCAATCCAACGCCAGGTTCTTGCATATCTCCCAATATTTCCTTGACAGCCTGTACTGTATCTTTTAATACTTGATCGTCTTCTATTACAGTAAAAATAGTTTTATTATATGGCCTTGCATTATCGAGAAGAATTCTGAATGTTCCCATAAATGGAATATCCTTACCTCCGTTAGTCAATGCGCTTCCCATCCCCTGACTATCTAATATAGTGGCTCCCTTTACACCCTTATCTACAAATGCATCTAAAATATCATCAAGATATTCAACTTCATTAAGGACTAAAAATAAAATGTTCATATTCTTACCGATCCCTTCTAGTTTAAGTTGTAATTTGTTTTCTTTCTTTTTTCTTTATCATGCCATCTACTTCTCCTGCTCTTGTAATAGCAATCTTAGCTAATATGGGCCCTACTATTTCATATATTAATACACTGAATAATATTACTGTAATTATAGAATTACTAAATTGAGGTAATTCTTCTCTAACCACCATTGATAATCCTATGGAGATTCCCCCCTGGGTAAGTAAACTCATACCTAGGTATTTAACTATCTTTTCTTCAGAACCTAATGCCTTTGCAGCCAAGGTTGTTCCTACATATTTACCAGCTGCTCTAGCAATAATATACCCAATTCCTAAAATTCCCACCGTAGATAAGACCTTGATATTTAAGCTGGCCCCAGCAATGGTGAAAAACAGGAGGTTAATTGGTGGCGTAAATTCATTAACCGCATTAAATACTCTGTAGGCATTTTGCTTTAAATTTACTAAAGCAGCTCCGGTCATCATGCAGGTCAGTAGAGGAGAAACATTTAAAAAACTGGCAGCACCACTGCTTAACAAGATGAACCCTACAACTATCATGAGTAGCTCAACGCTATGTTTAGCTTTCTTGACTACATAGGCCATTACTGCTCCTATTATAAGCCCCAATAAAATTGATCCTATTATTTCTAATAAAGGATTCATAATAATTTGTATGATTGAGTACTCTGCTACCCCTGAAAGCATCTTCACCAAAGATAGGCAGACACCAAATATCATAATCCCCAATGCATCGTCAAGGGCAACTATGGGGAGTATGGTTTTTGTTAAGGGTCCACTTGCCCTCAATTCTCTAATCACCATCACAATTCCTGCTGGAGCAGTCGAAGCTGACATACTGGCTACCATCAGACTAAACTCTATACTTTGGTTGAAGAGAAGATACATCATCAAAAACACAACAGTAAATGCACCCATTACTTCAGCAACTGTTATTAATAGTACATCTTTCCCTACTTTTTTTATGTCTTTTAGCAGAAATTCATTTCCTATAGAAAATGCAATTGCAGCTAATGCCATTTCATTAATGATATTAAACGATTGAATATCATTTATATTTACTAAATTAATAAGTGATGGTCCCACTACTAGACCTGCCACTATATATCCTGATACATTAGGAAGCTTAAAATAATTGGCTATCCTTCCTCCAACAATTCCTACTAAAATCACTATGCCAAGCTTTAAAAGCAAATTCAATTATACTTCCTCCCTATTATTTGTTCATTATATAAACTCTTTTTAGATAAATAACTATAAATCTATTCACAATACGACTTTTCCAAAATACTATATTAAAATCGCCTTTGTTGAATCTCATTTGAGATTTAAATCTAAAAGAACAAAAGTGGCTATCGCCACGTTTGTTTTCCAGGGAACCCATGGGTTCCCTAGGACGCTTCACTGTACCTCCTTATTTTAATAAGGGGTGACGCCCCCCTTAGCACCCCCCATCATAGGAAAAAAACCAACTTTCCTATGAAATAAAAATAGGGGATTATTTCTAAAATCAACCAGAAATAATCCTCTTATTTTTTAGTATTTTTTTGAAAATCCTTATATATCAACGCTATAAAGGTTTTAGAACTTAGTTAAATTTCTATTTTATTGCTCTTTGTTACTTAGCAGCCGAAGCAGCCTGCAGCCCTTTATTTCATCGCTGTTCAAAACGATAGTCTATACCTCGCAGCCCACCTGCTTAAGAATTTCTTCCACGTGCAAGCTCAGGTTGAAGCCACTCTCTGTACCACTTTCGCTATCGTAAATCATCGTTCCTTTTCAATTTGCTCAATACAGCGTTTTGCCCATTCAGCCGTCGCCCGGGCATTGGCTGTGCCGAAATCCAGCGTCATCAGCCAATATTTCCTCTTTTCCATCCCATTCGGCATAACGCGCGCGTATTCTTCTATATTTCTGCGTATGTCGGAACAATCATCTTCAAGCTCGCTCAGACATTGTTCCAGGCATTGCCTGAGCATAGCAAGCGTTGCTTCGGCGTCGTCCGCACCGAAGAATATGCGCATAAGCAAAGAATTATGCGGATTTTCCCGTGCTGGCTCAGCCTTGCCCAGCCAGTCCGTAAAAGCTTTTCTTCCGACTTCCGTCACGGCATAAATGCGCTTGTTCGGGCGGTTGTCCTGGATAACGCTTCGTGAGGTAACCAGTCCTTCAGATTCCAAACGACCGAGTTCTCTGTATATTTGACTGCTCTGCGCGTGCCAGAAGTTATTAAGCGAGTCGTCGAAAATTTTAGTCAAATCATAGCCTGTGCTTTCTTTGTACGTCAGCAGTCCCAGAATTCCATAGGGCAAAGACATTTTATTCACCTCGTATTATATCATACTAGTATATTAATATACTAGTATGATATAATACGAGACAGTATTTGTCAAGCGCAAAAATAAAAACAGGATATCACGCAATTGAATGCGCAATACCCTGTTTCTTGTTGGCTGAATCCCTCAGTCAGGCTGCGCCTGACACCTCTCCTTAACGAGAGAGGCTTTAAAAACTACCCCTTTATCGCCGCTTGGGCGGCTGCTATCACAATAGACCAATGGCTGTTTTTTCACATTATGGAACATTTAGTGTAATTCATAAATTGTATGGCTATTTTAGCTAACTACACAAAATATAAAAGAAACATCTTAAATTTATAAGTCATCACATTAATTTATTTTTTATTTTTATTGTAATCCATTACTGCACCTATGACTATTCCAAAAAGCATTCCAAATGCAGGTCCAAGAGCCATAACTATGGGAAATATGCTGTCTCCTATCAATCCAAATACAAGTCCAATAATTATCGCAAATAAACTGCCTCCTAATAATCCAAATCCAACTCCAAAACTCACATAGTAATTATCATCTTTATTAATATTATTTTTGTCAAACATATCTAATCAGCTCCTTCTAACCTTAACCTGATACTGTACATAAAATATACTAATATTCATTATATCATGTTTTTCTATAGGCCCACCTAATGAATAACAAAACAGGGTACTGCCACTAAAAAATAAGTGACAATACCCCATTCCAATATTTATTTTACCTTACTTCCATTGGTCTTTGCTGATAATAGACCCATGATATGGAACACTTATAGGTTCCAAAACTCATCTAATAATCTCTTGGCAAATGCCACCCTTTCCAGTTGTTTCGAGTATTCTTTGGAATTACCGTCCTCAACGCTCCAGCAAGTTCCCATTGCTATTTCAATAAAAAAGCCCTTCATTATTACAGCCTCGGGAAGGTTCAATTTTCCTGATAATTTCTTTATAATCGTCTTAACTGTTTTGCTGGGTTCAGGCGTTTCTTCATATGGTTCATTTAATATAAAACGACCTATATCAAATATTGGGTCACCTATTACCCCTTTAGGGTCAATCAAATGATACTGGCAATTATTTCCTAACAAGATATTATCGTGATGCAAGTCGCCATGTAATAATCTTTTTTTCGTATACTGGCATGATAGTTCCATGCAAATTTTCTCGGCCATTTTCATATAAGTGAATAATTCAATACAGTCGTGCCTGTTGCTCATGTATTCTGTTATTCTTTGTACCCAACTTAAATAAGTAGGATATTTTGTTATATCGGGAGCCTCTATATGCAGCCCATTATAAATAGAACTTAAGACATCCAGCCTTTTCTCAAGAGATTTTTCTTCTCTTAATTGCGTGCCCGGCTTGATGTTTTCTAACAGTAACACACCGTTTTCAAGGTCTGCATCGTAAAGCTTGCAAAATCTATGAGCGTTATAATCAATCAATGTTTGATATTCTACAAAAGTTTGTTTGGAAGGTTTTCCAATTTTCAAAACAATATCACTGTACTGCCTGGAATAGCCTGTAAAAATACAGTTAACTGAAAAATATGAAACGAAATGCAAATCGTCCAGTTCCCATTTGACTACGTATGTTTCAATATCATGTAAAACTTTCTGCAAAAAAGCATCACCATAATATTCTGCTATATGCTCTTTATCGCCCGGTGGGAAAATATTTTCAAAATTGAAATGTAAAGCTCCGTCACTTTTCATCATCGCTATTTAAACCCTCCACCAATTCTGTTACAATATTATAGTTTCTCTTGTCTTTATACATAAGCATTATATAATAAATAAAACCAACGAGCAACATAATAGCTACTCGTTGGTTAATATAACATGGATTATCTTGTTTTGTCTTATAGTAAATCTACCAATCGCCCCACGAACTGCAGTACATCCTATTATCTTATACCAAGGCTATAAGGAGCAATCATTTTTGGTTATACGTCAAGGTTCGTTTGTATACGTCTCCAATTAAACCGGAGGAGTTTCAATTACTGAGGATGACGTAGTGCCGCCTGGGCCGCCGCCAATCGGGCAATGGGTACCCTAAAGGGGGAACAAGAAACATAATCTAAATTCAACAGATGGCAAAATTCGATGGAGCTTGGTTCACCCCCATGCTCCCCACAAATCCCCAATTTTATATCTGGTTTTGTTTTTCTTCCTAATTCTACAGCCAGCTTCATTAGCTTACCCACACCATTTCGATCGATCCGCTGGAAGGGGTCCTTCTCGAGCAGCACCTTATCAAGGTATTCCTTAATGAAGGAGCCTGCATCATCCCTGGAAAACCCATAGGTCATTTGGGTTAAATCGTTGGTTCCAAAGGAAAAGAAGGCAGCTTCGGTAGCAATTTCATCAGCTGTAATGGCAGCCCTGGGCACCTCGATCATAGTTCCTATCATGTATTCTATTTGAATCCCTGCCTCGCTTATTACTTCTTCTATGGTTTGTACAATGATATCCTTAATATATTTCAGTTCCTTAAACGCTCCTACCAGAGGCACCATGATTTCAGGCTTGACCGTTACCCCCTTAACTTCTTTCATATGAACAGCAGCCTCCATAATTGCCTGCACCTGCATTTGATAGATTTCAGGATAGGTTACCGCCAATCGACAGCCTCGATGACCAAGCATTGGATTAAATTCATGAAGATCATTTACGATATCCTTTAATTCATGGTACGTAATTTCCATTGTCTCGGCCAAAGCAATAATATCCTCCTCCTCATGGGGTAAAAACTCGTGGAGTGGTGGGTCTAAAAGTCTTATTGTCACTGGTAAGGCACCCATAACCTCGAAGATATCAATAAAATCCTTTCTTTGCATCGGTAATAGCTGCTCTAGGGCTTTCTTTCTTTGGCCGAGGTTGCGGGCAAGTATCATGCGTCGTACCACTGGAATTCTTGTTTCTTCAAAGAACATATGCTCTGTACGACATAGACCGATTCCCTCTGCCCCAAATTCCTTTGCCTGCTTTGTATCCCTAGGTGTATCGGCATTGGTTCTTACCCTCAATTTTCTATATTGATCGGCCCAGTTCATAAAGACCTCAAAGTTGCCGCTTAATTGGGGATCTTGGGTCTTAATTTCACCTGCATAGACCTCACCTGTATTTCCGTTTAAGGAAATATAGTCCCCTTCCTTTAGAAGCATTTCCCTAACCCTTACGGTTTTCGCAGCCTCATCGATTTTCAATTCACCGGCACCGGCAACACAGCACTTACCCATTCCCCTGGCAACCACCGCTGCATGGGAGGTCATTCCTCCTCGAGCTGTTAAGATACCCACTGAAGCCACCATACCCTCAATATCCTCTGGGGAGGTTTCATGCCTTACCAGGATCACCCTTTCTCTGGAATTGCTAGCTTTCACCGCATCCTCCGGGGTAAAATAGATTTTCCCTGAGGCTGCTCCTGAGGAGGCAGGGAGGCCTGTTGTAATTACCTCTGCCCTTTGAAGCTCCTCCTTATCAAAGGTTGGGTGAAGTAATTGATCCAGTTGCTGTGGTTCTACCCTCATGATGGCTTCCTTTTGACTGATTAATCCTTCAGAGACCATCTCTACGGCAATGTTAATAGCCGCAAGGGTTGTTCGTTTACCATTTCTAGTTTGAAGAATATATAATTCTCCCCGTTCGATGGTGAATTCAATATCCTGCATATCCTTATAATGATTTTCGAGCAAATGGGTCACATTAATAAAACGCTGGTAGGCCTCGGGCATTCTTTCTCTCAGGGCTTCAATGGGCTGAGGGGTTCTGATCCCTGCCACCACATCTTCTCCCTGGGCATTTAATAGGAATTCGCCAAAGAGCTTTTTCTCTCCATTGGATGGGTTTCTTGTAAAGGCTACCCCAGTACCAGAGGTCTCTCCCATATTGCCGAAAACCATGGACTGCACATTGACAGCGGTTCCCAAATGCTCAGGAATATCATGGATTTTTCGGTATACCTTTGCTCTGGGATTGTTCCAAGATTTAAATACGGCCTCAACGGCCATCAGCAGCTGTTTCTTCACATCCTGGGGAAATTGAATTCCCGCTTCCCTGGCAATGATCTTTTTAAATTCTTCAACTAGATATTTTAAATCCTCAGGGGTTAGATCCACATCCAGCTCCAGATTTTTCTCTATTTTTCTCTTTTCTAAAATGGTATCAAACTTATATTTTTTTACATCTAAAACCACATCGCCAAACATTTGAATAAACCTGCGATAGCTATCATAGGCAAATCGTTCATTGTTTGTGGCCTTGGCTAGTCCAATGACTGATTCATCATTCAGCCCCAGATTTAATATGGTATCCATCATTCCCGGCATTGAGAAAACTGCTCCTGAACGTACCGATACCAGAAGGGGATTGGAAGCATTCCCAAACTGCTTCCCTGTGGCCTCCTCCAGCTTTACTAAATGTTGAAAGATTTCATCTTTTACATTCTGCCACAGCTGAGAATCATGTTGATAGTATTCGTTACAAGCCTCTGTGGTAACTGTAAAGCCTGGGGGCACAGGTAATCCAATTCTGGTCATTTCTGCCAAATTCGCTCCCTTCCCCCCTAAGAGGGCCTTCATTCCCATATTTCCTTCACTAAAACCATGTACAAATTTTTTCATAGCTATGTCCTCCGATTCAATCTATCTACCATTATTAAACTTGTAACCAATTTCCTTAAAAATCTCTAGAATTATGCTGGCACTTTCCTCCACTGCCTTTGAAGAAACATCGATGACAGGACACCCTACCCTCTTCATAATGGCCTCGGCGTAATCCAGTTCCTCTAAAATTCTTTCCATGCTGGCATAATTGGCCTCTTGCTTCAAGCCTAGTGCTTTTAGCCTTTCCTGTCTAATTTCAATTAACTTCAGGGGGTTTGTTGTCAAGCCGATAATCTTGCGATTATCCACCTCAAACAGCTCTTTAGGAGGACACACCTCTGGCACCAGAGGTACGTTGGCTACCTTTAGATTTTTATGAGCTAAGTACATACTTAGGGGAGTCTTAGAGGTTCTGGAGATTCCCACCAGGATGATATCTGCTTTTTTCAAGCCCCTCGGGTCCTTTCCATCATCATACTTAACGGCAAATTCAATAGCCTCAACCTTTTTAAAGTATTTTTCGTCTAGCCTTCTTATTAAACCCGGTTCTCTTCGTGGCACATTCTCAAACACTTGCTCCATGGCACCTATTACGGGAGTCATAATATCAATGTATGGAATCTGATGCTTCTCAGCTTCAGCCTTTATATCATTTCTCAGCTCCTCTAATACCATGGTAAAAAGAATCACTGCCCGCTCCTCTTTTGCCTCTGAAATTATCTCTTCAATTTGCTGTTTCTCAGTTATAAAGGGAAACCGTCTAATTTCATAGTCTTTAATATTAAATTGGCTGATTCCTGCCTTGGCTACCTGCTCTCCAGTTTCACCAATTGAATCTGATAATACATAAATTACAAAGTTGTCTTGTTCCATGGTTTACCTCCTATTCTTTACAAAGTTCTACCAGAAGCTTGGTAATATTACTTTTTGAAACTCTTCCTACAATTTTAAGTTGTTCTTTTCCCTCTACCATTTCCTTTTCTACCACTGGCAGGCTGTCTACCTCATGCTCTATAATTTTCATTGCTGCCTGCAGGGCATTTTCATCCTGCATAACAGTAACAATATTTGGCTTTCTAGTCATGATCATTCCTATTGGCACCTTATTGATATCAATACCGCCGATAGCACTTTTAATAAAGTCTTTCCTTGAGACGACTCCTGCCAGGTAGCCCTTTGAAGAAATGACAAAAACTGTACCCACGTCCTCTAAAAATAGAGAGACGATCGCTTCATATACGGAGGTTTCCTCAGTGGCGAAGGCTGGAACAGACATGATATCAGATACGGGAATATTTTTCACCCGCTGCGAAAATAAATTAATATCTGACTTGCCAGAATAAAAATATCCTACCTTTGGCCTGGCATCCAATATGCCTGACATGGTCAATATGGCCAGGTCTGGCCGCAGGGTTGCCCTGGTGACCTTTAGCATCGATGCAATTTGCTCGCTGGTAATGGGCTCCCCTTCCTTTACAATTTCAATAATTTTTTGCTGCCGATTTGATAATTCGATATTAACCACCCCTTTGTGCTACTCTATATGTCATTATGCTATATTATATAAATAATGTATCACATAAAGAGCTAATTTGCTATACTTTTTTATAATTATTACTAGTTTTACACAAAACAAAGGGCCTATGCTTCGTTATCACTGACTCGACAGCAATATTGCTGTGACAGGAAAGTTACACAAAAAAACAGCAGGCGCTGCTTCCTGCTGTTTTTTTGAATTAATACTTTAATTTTTCGTCTAAATAAGCGTTTAAATCAGCAATGGCGATTCGCTCCTGCTCCATAGAGTCCCTGTGTCTAATGGTAACACTTTGATCCTCCAGGGATTCATAGTCAAAGGTAATACAGAAGGGGGTGCCTATTTCGTCGTGTCGTCGATAGCGTTTACCAATGCTGCCTGCTTCATCATAGTCGACCATATATTTTTCTGAGAGCATTTCAAAGATTTTCACAGCCTCACCCTTCAGCTTCTTTGTCAAAGGAAAGACCGCCGCCTTAAAGGGAGCCAGGGCAGGATGAAGCTTTAAAACAACTCTGGTGTCATTTTCATCTACTTGCTCTTCGTGATAAGCATCTACCAGGAAGGCCAAGGTGACCCGATCTGCTCCCAGGGAGGGTTCAATACAGTAGGGTACATATTTTTCATTGGTAACGGGATCTTGATAATTAAACTCTACCCCTGAATGCTCGCTATGCCTCTTTAAATCAAAATCTGTACGGTCAGCAATACCCCAAAGCTCGCCCCAGCCAAAGGGAAAGCGGTATTCTATATCGGTTGTGGCATTGCTGTAGTGAGAAAGCTCCTCGGGGGAATGCTCTCTTAATCGAATGCTTTCTTCTCGCATATTTAGGTTTAAAAGCCAATTTTTACAGAAGTCATTCCAATAGTGGAACCATTCTAAATCTTCACCGGGCTTACAGAAAAATTCCAGCTCCATCTGCTCAAATTCCCTGGTTCTAAAGGTAAAGTTTCCAGGGGTGATTTCATTTCTGAAGGATTTTCCTATCTGGCCGATTCCAAAGGGAACTTTTTTTCTTGACGATCTTACCACATTCTTAAAGTTGACAAATATCCCCTGGGCTGTTTCGGGCCGCAGGTATATTTCTGTACTGGAATCCTCTGTTACCCCTTGGAAGGTTTTAAACATCAAATTAAACTGCCTGATGTCAGTGTAATCCAATGCACCGCATTCTGGGCAAGGGATTTTCTCTTTCTCTATAAAGGTTTCTATCCGTTGATTGTCCCATCCATCTACAATAATTTCTTGATTATTTTGGGCCCCAAAATCTTCAATAAGCTTGTCAGCCCTAAATCTTGTCTTACATTTCTTACAATCCATCAGTGGGTCGTTAAAGCCTCCCACGTGACCTGAGGCTACCCAAACCTGAGGATTCATTAAAATGGCTGAGTCCAGCCCAACATTATAGGGGCTTTGTTGTATGAATTTTTTCCACCAGGCCCTTTTAACATTATTCTTCAGCTCTACCCCCAGGGGGCCATAATCCCACGTATTTGCCAAGCCACCATAGACTTCAGAGCCTGGAAAGATGAATCCCCTTGATTTTGCCAGAGAAACGATTTTTTCCATTGTCACTTCCATGTAAATCCCTCCTAAAAAATGATAAAAAAATAAAGCCCTTCATCCCCTCCTTAGGGACGAAAGACTTTTCTTCCGCGGTTCCACCCTAGTTGATACATCATGTATCCACTTTCAGCTTTAGCTCAAAAGCGCCCTTCATGAAAGAACTGTATTGGGCTTACACCATTCCCAACTCGCTACAACAGCACTTTTCATTACTCCTCTTTCTCATTGCCATCTTATTGGTTAATTGCTATTTAATTTACCAAATAATTGATCCTTTGTCAATGGTTTTACGACATATTTTTAAAGAATTTATTCTTCTTCGTCTTCGTCAAGGTCCTCTGCTATATCGTCAATCTTATCCTTCATTTTATTCTTGTCAGTCTTCATCATACTTCTAAACTCATTGACTTTATCTTCGGCCATATCATTTAAATCAACTACCTCACCGTCAGCCTTAACGATTTCTATGGTGGCCCTGGTGGCCAAAGCTGTAGAAACCCCCAAAATAGAGACCAATGGAGCTAACACAACGCCAATTGCCCCTGCTGTTATGGGAATATTCAAGAGCACTTCTCCATCCTTTTTCAGAATCACCCGGGTTACATTTCCCTTTTTAATAATGGCCTTTAGCTTTTCAATGACCTCATTTCCTGCTATGCCCATGGATGCAGTCCAATTTTTCCCATTTTTGTCTTCCAGCTCAATAAGGGCCTCTACCACATTCCCATCGTATCTTTCAAGTACTTCTTTGGCTTCCTTATAGGATACCCCTGTTCTTTCTCTTAGAATGTCAATCTTCTCGAGATTAATATCCACTTTGCTCAACCTCCTTAAGATAATTTATCAAGCATTTCTAAACTTTTAAACTGATATTTATTAATATGCACCATCATGTACTTTTTTAATAATTGATTTAATTCATCCATTAAATTTTTTTTCACCTTTAGTCTGGTTATTTCCTTCGGTTCCTTTTCCAATAAGTAGTTGGCCAGCCGTATTGTCGTTTCTGAAATCCTTAGGGCGAAGGGATCTTTAGCAAAGCAGCTGGGGCATAGAATCCCCCCCTCCTCAATACTAAATCGTACAGGGCTGAATTGGGTAGCTCCACAGCTTACACAACCCCTTAGGTGGGGTTTAAAGCCCGAATAAGCCAATAGCTTCAGTTCAAAGGCCTTAACGATGGTTGGCAACACCACATCCTTTTCCGTCATCTGCATCAAGGTAATTCCCAACAGATTAAAGAGTCGGTTATTGGTCTGACCCTCATTGGTCACAGCCTCAATCAGCTCCAGTATATAAGCACCGTAGGTCAGTCTGTCTAAATCCTCACGAATACCATAAAAAATCTTTTTAGAATCGCATTGGGTAACGGTATAGAGGCTTTTTCCCCGGTATAGGATGAAATCACTGTAGCCAAAGGGCTGTATTCCTGCCAGCAGGTTACTTTTAGGCCTTCTTGCCCCCTTTGCAATGGCGTTAACCTTTCCCAGCTTTCGGGTAAAGAGGGTAAGCATACTGTCAGTCTCACCATACTTTTTATTTTTCAGCACAAAGGCTTCTGTATTTACCAGCATTTGATCCTATCCCCTTCTTCAATTACTTTGCTGCTCGATTACTGGTTTTCCCCTCTATTTTTTCAGGTATCCTATCTCCGACACACCTTTTATAATATAAATAAGCCTCTACGCTACCGGTTTTTTCAAATACATTCCAGATAATTTGATCAAGCATTGTCAAGTCCCCTTTCCTTTATGTATGCTGCTATAATTATTCTCTGTAATATGGGGACGACTATACATTGTAAATTTTGTTATTGAACTAATACTTTATTCATACCCAAAGCCTTTTAAAATACTTGCACTATTTCTCCAATCCTCTTTAATTTTGACCCAAAGCTCTAAATATACCTTTGATCCCAATAGGGCCTCGATGTCTTCTCGGGCACTTTTTCCAATCCCCTTGAGTTTTCTGCCGTTTTTCCCGATAATAATTCCCTTATGGGATTTCCGCTCGCAATAGATGGTAGCATGGATATCAATGATATCTTGTTCCTCACGTTTCTTCATCATCGATACCTCCACTGCAACCCCATGGGGGATCTCTTGTTCAGTGTAATGTAATATTTTCTCTCTGATGATTTCTGCTATGATTACCCGCTCTGGCTGATCTGTAATCATATCTCCCGGGAAGTATTGGGGCCCTTCCGGCAAATAGCCTACAATCTTATCGATCAAGGAATGAAGGTTGGCTCCCTCAAGGGCTGATATCCCAATTATATCTTGAAAAAGTCCCGTGGCTTCATAGGCTTGGTATAGGACACGGAACTCATCCTGACCCATCTTATCTATTTTATTCATCACTAAGATAACTGGTGTCTCAATTCCTTCCAACTGCTCCATAATAAATCGATCCCCAGGGCCAATGGATTGGCCTTCGTCCACTACAAACAAAATCACATCCACTTCCCGAAGGGTTTCCTTGGCCACCTTCACCATATATTGCCCCAGCTTGTGCTTGGGCTTATGAATACCTGGCGTATCTAAAAAGACAATCTGGTGATCTTCCCCTGTATGGATACATTGTATTTTATTTCTAGTGGTTTGGGGCTTATCAGATATAATTGCGATTTTTTCACCGATTAGCTGATTCATCAAGGTAGATTTTCCTACATTGGGTCTTCCTATAATAGTAACAAAGCCTGATTTAAATTTCATTTCTGCCTCCTGTCGATTATCAGGTCAAGGAATTTTGACCTGATACAGTCCTTTAGTTTATCTGAATTTCTCGATTGTTGGGGAAGATAATAATCCAGGTATTTCCTTTGTTGAGCATGAGTTTTTGTCCATTTTCGTCTCGATACTCGGTGGGAGATTGATGGGAATCCTTCTTCCAGGTAATAGGTACCGCCTTTCCATTGGAAATATACATTCCATCCCCTTGGGCAATTAGCTTCATATCTCTTCTTCCCTCAGCATCATTGGGGATATGTTTAATTTCTGTATTTTGTACAATAATATTCTTCGTTGTCAGCTGGGCCTGGTTATTTTCATCAATATGGGGCCCGTTGTATTGAAAGCGATTATAAAGACCAGCTTCTTCATCATATTGAAAGCTGGTGCTGATTTTATTTGTAAAGGGCAGCTCTAGGGTATTGGCATCTATTCCCTGGGGGGTGACATCCTCTTCTTGAAAATCCAGCATAGGCCCGAAATTCTCAGTGGTTTCCCTTCGATGATCTTCCTTCTCCCAGCCGGTCATAATCTTTTCTGCACTGGTATAGACACTATGCTCATACATTCCTTTTTGACTCTTTCTGGCTGGATCACGCCAAAACATAATATTATCTAAGTAGGATAGACCATTTAGATTGTCTACCGCAAGCTTTTCTATGGCTGCATAGGCTTGAGGACTTCCGCCATAATGAATAAAAACTGCATCATGGTTAAAGGCCAAATCTAAATAATAGTGTCTTGCACTTCGTACAGGGCCGATCTTCTCTGCATTGAAATCCTGAAAGACCGCCAGTAACCGTGTGATGTTACCCTCTGCCAGAGTTTCATAGATTATGTCTGCCTGAGAAATCCCACTCTGGGGCAGGGCAGCCTTGAGGTTATTGATCATTATTGCCACAGGCCTGCGTTTAGCTGCGGCCTCGTCTATGTAAAGACCCGTTAAGGGATTTACTGCCTTCCCCTCTGGTATCCCCTCTTCCTCTGGAATGACCACCTCCACAATGGGGGGTTCCTCTTCCCTCTCACTTTGATTCTTGGCCTTACAGCCGACAAAAGCGGTAAGCAGTACGATTAGCAATAAAAATAAACTGAGTTTTTTTGTCATTCCCCGCATTTTTATCATTCCTTTCGGTGGTTTACAAATTGTCCTTTACATTTTTAATTTATCCAAAGATCTGAAACAATATTATTGTAATCAGGGCCCCTAAAACGGCTCCGGCTAGTACCTCTGCCACGCTGTGAATTCTTCCTTCAATTCTGCTCTGGCAAACCAACAGTGCCATAAAAAACGAGAGGGTGGCAATAAAAGTGTTTTCTGAGATAAAGGTAATGGCCGTGGCCAAAGAAAAGGCTACGGCCCCATGGCCGCTGGGCATTCCCCCCTGTAATGGAGTTCCCCTTCCAAAGTAGGCCTTTAAGCTAATAACCGCAAAAATAACAATGATAAAGACAATAAAAGTAACATGAATCGGCGATTGCCGCACCCGATGGAGGATCATTAAAGTATAGGGATTGATTCTTTGAAAAAAGATAAAGTAAGCCACAAAAATAGAATTAATTGCAGCAATCAGCACGGCTCCAGCTGCAACATTTTTGGAAATCTTAGCAAAAATATGATACTGATCCGTAATCAAGTCTATGGCCGCCTCTATGGCAGTATTAATCATCTCTGCAATAATCACCAAAGAAATCGTCAAAAGAAGAATCAAAAACTCAAAGCGACTTAATTCAAAGAATAAGCTGAAAATTAAGATGGCTATGGTGACGAAAAAGTGAATCTTCATATTTCTTTGGGTCTTTAAGGCATAAATAATCCCCTCAATCGCATAGTTAAAGCTATCAATTAATTTTCTTACCTTCATTCCCTTAACCCCATCTATTCTCGTATTTGACCAATTAATTTCAATACCGCCTCTTCCTTACTCCTCATCTCAGCTCGACTTAACTCATCCTCATGATCATAGCCCATTAAATGAAACATACTATGGACCACCAAAAATGCCATTTCCCGCTGAAAGCTGTGGCCATATTCCTCGGCTTGCTCCAGGGCTTTTTCCACTGAGATGACAATGTCTCCTAAAAGCTTTTCTTCCCCCGGGGGGAAATCATCCTCAACCAGGGGAAAGGACAGAACATCTGTGGCATAGTCCTTCCCCCGATATTGATGATTTAACAATTGAATCTCTTCATTATCCACCAGTGACAGACTTACTTCATATTCAGGGTCCCAGCCCTCATATTGAAGGCTGGCTGCCACTGCTTGTTCCATTAAGGCAATTATCTTGTCATCTATTTTCTCTGTTTGACGATTATCAACGACCAGGCTCACTGGCTTTCCTCCCTTTTGCTTCATCTAAGTCAGGATATTCTATCCGTTCATGGAAAATGCCTAAAATAACGTTTATAAAGGCCTGCTTAATGCTTTCTATCTCCCGCAGGGTTAAATCACATTCCTCCAGTTGACCGTCCTCTAGCTTATCCTTTAGAATCTTTTCAATCATTTTTTGAATTTTATCCCGATTCGGAGCCGATAGACTTCGGACTGCCGCCTCTACGGAATCAGCCAGCATGACAATGGCCGTTTCCTTTGTTTGGGGCTTTTTCCCCTTATATCGAAAGCTTTCTTCATCAATATTTTCGCCATTTTCTCCATTTAAAGCCTTATGATAGAAATAAGCCACCAGGGTATTGCCATGATGCTCGTTAATAAAGGCTATAACTTCCCCAGGGAGCTTATGCTTTTTCGCCAGCTCTAGGCCATCCTTAACGTGGTTAGTAATAATCAGGCTGCTAAGGGAGGGGCTGATTTTATCATGGGGATTTTCAGAGGTTAACTGATTTTCCTTAAAGAAATAAGGCCTTGAGGTTTTCCCAATATCGTGATAGAAAGCTCCGGTTCTAGCCAGCAATGAATTGGCACCAACAGCATTGGCTGCCGCTTCACTGAGGTTCCCCACAATGATGCTGTGATGATAGGTTCCGGGAGCTTCAATTAACAGCTTTTTCAAAAGGGGGTGATTGGGATTGGAAAGCTCTAACAACTTTAAGGGAGTTACCACGCCAAAAACTGATTCCCACAGGGGCAGGGACCCTACAGTCAGGATAGCACAGAAGATACCATTTAAAACTCCATAAAAGCCGTTGGCTAATACGCTGCTCACCTCATGGCTGTTAATAAATCCAAAGCCAATAACCGAAGCTAAATGAGCAATACTGACCAAAATTCCCGATAAAAAAATGCTTCCTCTCTGCTGTGTATTTTGAACACTAAAGATTCCTACAGTTCCACCAACCAATGCCATAAAGATAAAGTTGATATCATTCCCAGTTACCAGTGCTACTAGCAGGGTTAAGGTAAGATTCACTAAGAAGGAGAATCTGGCATCGGTAAGAATCGCCAGGAGCATGGCTCCTGCTGCCACGGGCATAATATAAATCGAGATAATGGAGCTAACCTTGGATACAATTAGTATCGTAATGAAAATAATCATAATCATGAGGATTGTTCCCGTTTTCTCTAATAGTGTTTTATTAAAGACAGCAAGATATGCAATCATTAATAGCTCCACTACCAGAACGATCAACCCAATACCCGCATAGAGCATGAAGTCAATCTTACTGTATTCAGTTAACAGCCCCAGCTCCCGTAAAAGGTTTAGTCGATCGTAGGTAACAGTTTCTCCCTCTCTTAATATAAGGTCTCCCTTTCTAATCATGACCTTTTCAACATTTTCCCTGGCCTCCTGACGTTTTTGCTCAGTGGCCTCAATATCCATAAAATAATTGGGTCGAATGGTTGCATTAATGAGGGAAATTGACAGCTCCTGCAATCCCTCATTAAAATCAGTCAAGGTAAGGACATATTCCTTAATATTATTCTTTACCTTCTGTAAATCTTCAATTTTAATGCCATCCCCCATGTTTTGTGCCACTATATCGTAAATATAGTTTTCTAGATATTTGAGTTTTTCCTCGGGAGCTTCCAGGGCGACGGTAATGTTATCCCCCGATATACTGAGGTCATTTTCACTAATTACCTGTCTTTTTTCAAGCAAACTAGTCTCTTCATCTTGTCGTACCGTATAAAGCATCGTGAAAAATCGCTCTAAATCCTTCTTCACTTCAAAATGAACAGAAGAATCCAGCTTGTACAATATTTCCTCTTTTGACGCTGCCTCTTCCTTTAATTTATCGGTTGCCCATCGATCCTCTATTTCCTTGGGAGACCGAATATCTGCTTGTGCCCGTTGTCCTACAGCTAAATCATATTTAGCCGGTTTTAGGCTTGCTACCAAAATGGCAAATAGACTAAAGAAAAAGAGCAAAGCAAGAAAAAATTGCTTCATTCCCCTATGGTGTCTATTGTTTCCAAAGGGTAGATTGGCCAACCTTTTTTTAAATTTTCCTTTAATGCCCATCGGATTACCTCCTTATGACCATATTTATCTTTTCCCCTTACCTGGGGCTGTTTTTTCACGCCTGTTTTCATCCAGCTCGTAGGCCTTAATAATTTTTTGAACCAGGGAGTGCCGTACCACATCCTTATCAGACAAGAAGCTCATACCAATTTCATCCACATCCTTCAATACATCGATGGCGTGCTTCAGACCAGAGAATTTCCCCCTGGGCAGGTCAATTTGGGTAATGTCCCCGGTGACCACTGCCTTTGATCCAAAGCCCAGTCTAGTAAGAAACATCTTCATTTGCTCCCGGGTGGTATTTTGGGCCTCATCCAGTATAATAAAGGAATAGTCCAAGGTTCTTCCTCTCATATAAGCCAGGGGAGCCACCTCAATCATCCCCCGTTCCATATATTTATGAAACTTTTCTATTCCTAAAATATCATAAAGAGCGTCATAGAGTGGACGTAGATAGGGGTCTACCTTATCCTTCAGGTCCCCGGGAAGAAAGCCCAGGCTTTCTCCTGCTTCTACAGCAGGCCTTGTGAGAATGATTCGATTCACCTGTTCATTCCTAAAGGCCTTTACCGCCATGGCCACAGCCAGATAGGTCTTTCCTGTGCCGGCAGGGCCTACTCCAAAGGTCAGGTCATTCCGCTCAATCTTTTCTAGATATTTCTTTTGACCCAAGGTTTTAGGCTTAATGGGTTTCCCTTTGTCGGTTACAAAGACCACGTCCCCCGCCAGCTCCTGGACCCGCTCTGATTTCCCTTCTAACAGTAGATTAGCTGTGTAGCTTATATTTTGTGTAGTTAGACCCTCTCCCTTTTGGTAAAGTGCCATTAATTCTGAAATCAGCTTCTCTGCCACATCAACCCTTTGATCGCTACCAATAATGACAATTTCGTCCTCCCTAAGGACCACATCCACTGCCATAAGCTTTTGAATCAACTTTATGTTTTCGTCAAAATTACCAAATAGTGCTTGGGTAAAATCAGTATTTTCTACCTTAATTCTCTTCTGTAATGAATTGATCAAAGACTAATCCTCCTTAATGTCTATTTTTACCTGCTTTGCAATATTTTCTCGAGCCTCGATAATGATGTCACCATGTAGGATGTCACCCACCTGATTAAAATTTACCGTTGTGTTTAAAATTTCAGCCTCAAGGGGAATTTGCTCCAGCAGCTCTGTTACTGCTTCCTCGTGAATTAGCTGCTTTACCGCTTCAAGCTCTAGGGTTTCCTCTTGCTCGTAAACCTCTTCATAGGTTACTACTTTTATTTCGACAGGAAATTTAATATTCCTCCACAGGGTTGGCTGCTTATTATCCTCCGCTTCTATATATTTCTCAAAGGGTACGTCATTGTCTCCCAGGGATAGATTCAGCTTCCCTATACGAAGGCTTCTGGCTTTATAAGTTTCTCCAGTTTTTATTTGATTAATGACTGTTAAGGGCTTTGATTTTGTTGACTCATAGTAGGTCTTTGCATAGACGTCGCCATAGGCATGAACATACATGGGATTCTCCAAATGCTGTCTTGTTACGATTCCCGTAATGAGCATATCGCCCTCGGTAACGATATCGCCTTCCTTCACCTTGGCATCGCCATTTTTAGCAATTACCTTTTCAATTAAACCATTCTTGGCTGCCACCACATTGCAGGGAGCCTCTTTGTCCAACCTCTCAGGAGGCATTACCTTTTCCACAACCTCTACCTTGGCATAAACCCCTCTTATTTCTATTCCTACCCAGGCCATCTCATGAAATTCAAGAAGCAATTCACTTTCTATTTCTCGTAAATCAATAAAATGTCGGTTGCTCCCCACCTTTAAGCCTGTTTCCTCTAGATATTCCATAATTGCCTCAGTGGCAATCTGCTCATTTCCTACTACTTCAATCTTATATACGAAACTGGAGGCAATTATTAATAAAAGGAAAGAAAAAAATGCTCCCAATATAAGCATTTTTCTTTTTTTAATTTTATGGGCCCAGAAGGGATAACCATTTTTTTGAGTCAGTGATACCTTGCAGCCTGCCCTTCTGGCCAGCTTTTTTACTGCCTTAAAACCCTTTATTCCAATACAAGCCTCTAATGTAGTATAGCTAAGGCGTCGAATATCCCACAAATAGATGTCCTTTGCAATGCAATGATTAATGAATTTTTCTAGGTTCAATCCTTCTATTCTAATGATAACATAACCCCTGAAATAATTCCATAGTCTCAGTATTAACAACTGTCCCACTCCCTAATCCATAAATTCTGCTTGGTCGATTTCCCCTACCAGCACGATTTCCTCCTGCACAATTCGTTTCAATAACAGGTTTTTACCCGTAATCCTTAAAACACCACATTTGGTAAATATCCTTACCCTGGTGCTGGAATATTCAATAATCCCCTTGTGATTTTCCACATAAATCTGAAGGTTGCCTATCATCGTTATCTTAGGAAGATCAAGCATTATATCCTGGGGAAGCTCTAATATATCAGCTATGCTTTTTTTAATTTCATCGCTTTTTTTCAACCGGCACACCTCCTATCTATACAATTTTTATGCTTAAAAGGGATTTGATAGACCTCCTGGGTTCTTGAAAAGAAATAAAAAAAAGGGGGGCCAGTTTCAAAATGGATGATTTAATCTAGGGTGTGTCTGAATACTCCGAAGGGTGCAGATTTTACTGAATTTTTGTTCCAAGCAAGGCGCTTTTTTGAAGGCATACCAGGGGTACGCCAAGGAAAAGTAACGCTGCGTGGGACAAAAAAGCGGTGAAAGATGCCCTTGAGTGGGTTTTCAGACACGCCCTAGTCTATGAAAAAAATAAAAAGACAAATTCCGAAGAATGTGCCTTTTTCTATAATAAAATTTATAAATATCTGTTGTCTTTACCTATAAATATAGAAATTTTTATTCTATAGATGATTTATTTTGATTATTAGATGTTATAGACCTATTTCACGTTCTTTGTCATCAAAAGCTGCCTTCTTCTATTAATTGCAAAACAGTCTCCAACGCATCCATACCAGGGCGGTTAAAGTGGTGAGGAGTGGTAGGGAACTCATTTAAAGCACGCCCATAATGATCAGTTAAATAGTCTATATCCCACCTTACGATAATCCCGGTGTTGGGCAAGGCAAAGAACCAACCAGAACTTGTAGTATATGAGCCACCGGTCTGCGCTCCTACAAGGGTAGCAAAGCCCATTTCTTTTGCATGTCGGGCAAACAGTGCCGAACCAGAGCCATTGTTTTCATTAGTTAAAAGCCATAATTCCCCCTCAAAGGGATAATCAGCAATATTTTGAAACCCTAAGTGGTGCATATGCCGCCATTCGATATTGCTAATGCTGGTATTAAACCTGACACCATAGGCTAAATCTTGTACATCCTCCTCATTGAAATGTGGCAAATCATTTACTTCCATAATTTCACTAATTGTAAGCAAATTATCAGTTCCAGGTATATTACGTGAATTCTGTGCCTCCATTTTAAGATTCACTTCCCCTAAAGATTTCCCAAGCTTGCTTCCTCGGTAAAAAGCGTACAAAGGCATATCAGGCATATTATTCCTGTCCCACCAAAGGGGTTTCATAATATACATTCTCCATATATCCGGTGATCCTCCGGGATTATCCCTGATATCAATAATCAAATGCTCATATTGCTGGATATTACGGTAAAATGTACTCAATGTATGGATAGTATTTAGATTGAAACTCAAAAAGCTTGGTACCTTTAAATAAGCTATCTTGTCTTCCTCAATAATTTCTGTTTTAACTATACTGTGCGGCAGCTGAACCGGAGGGTACCCGCGAAAAACTAATTGAAAAAGCGTTCCTTCCTCTTCAGCAAGGGTATGATAAAGGGCCTCCTGTTCTTGATAAAATCTTTGGGTGACAGGATTAGTGAAGGCATAGTGATTATGGGATGTGAAAAGGGGACTTGAGGGACTTGAATAAGGGAATTGAAACCTATTATATAATCCAGAATCCAGCGGATAGGTATGGGCAAACCCCAAAAAATGCGAGAAAAATTCATGCCGAATAATGCTCCAAAAAATATGTTCATCTAATTCAGGCATATCCTCTAAGGAAATACCCACTTCATTTGCCAGGCCTTCAAGGGAATGAGGATAATTCTCTATCATAGCCCGTGTATCTCTCCCCAGGGCTCTTATATCCACACCTAATCTTCTTTCTGCCACGCCAAAATAGGGAAAGGTGTCTTCCATTGTTTCCATCATGTAATCAAAATCATTCAAAAAGTCTTCCTTTGTCAGCTGTTCATCGGAATCTTGGATTGCCATCTCTTCACTAGCGTTTTCACATGAGGTAAAAATTAACATTGCCATTGACATTATGACGATCACAGTGACTTGACGAAGTATTTTTTTCATTACGGAACACCTCGCTTATGGATAAATTCGTTTACTATGATAATCGTATTCTAAAGATTTTGCGTAAGGTTTATCGCCCCAACAGGGTTGATAATAGACACCGCTTTTGTAGTTAAAGGAAAAAGGCGCTGTCTTTAATGGTTGTAAAATCATTTTAAGACAGCCCCTTTTATTCTTTACTTATCTTAAGCTTTTGGGTTTTCCCAAAATTTCTGACATAATAATGCCCTGAAGCACCCCTTGATTATCAAAACGTAGATTTGCCATGGGATGGCTTTTATTCAAGGGATGATTATCCGTAGCCTTCTCAGTTTCATCTATTAGGGGCTCTTGGTATACTTCAAGAGGGGTACTGGGTTCCTCAATGGTATCCACTTCGGCTTGAACAGGATTAACCTGCTTTTCACTGATTTCAGGCATCATTCCCCGCTGAATTTCTCTAATCACTTCCTCCATTAGGTGACCGGGTCTTTTAGGTCTTTGCTTTTCGGTCCTGGCAGGTCCAGTTCTCGGAAGTGCCCTTCCCTGATCACTGGCCGAAGCCGTGGGTCGGGGGCTTTTATTATTTCCCTGCTGTTTATTTTTATTAAAGAATGAGCTTACTACCGCAATGATAATAAAGCCCAGAATACCTTCCCAACTCATTGAATCACTTCCTTTATATTAGGCACTAGGAATCTGGCAGGTTCATTTAAAACCATTACTTCTTAGTATCTTCTTTAGAAAGATTGGAGATAGAATCTCTCATATTGGTATCTGCTAAAACATTCTTCATGTTGTAATAGTCCATAACCCCTAGTTTTCCATCCCTTAGGGCCTGGGCCATTGCCCTTGGCACTTCGGCCTCAGCCTCAACAACCTTAGCTCTCATTTCCTGTACTGCAGCAGCCATCTCCTGCTCAACGGCAACAGCCATGGCTCTTCTTTCCTCTGCCTTGGCCTGGGCAATTCGCTTATCAGCTTCAGCCTGGTCTGTCTGCAGCTTGGCACCGATATTTCTACCGATATCAATATCAGCAATATCAATTGACAGAATTTCATAGGCGGTTCCCGCATCCAACCCTTTCTTTAGTACAGTTCTTGAAATCAAATCAGGATTTTCCAATACCTCCTTATGAGTTGATGATGAACCAACAGTGGTTACGATCCCTTCACCAACTCTGGCAATAATGGTTTCTTCCCCGGCTCCCCCTACTAACCGTTCAATGTTAGCTCGAACCGTTACCCTTGCCTTAACCATCACTTCGATTCCATCCTTGGCTACGGCAGCAATTTTAGGGGTTTCAATCACCTTTGGGTTAACACTTACCTGAACAGCCTGTAGTACGTCACGACCCGCCAGGTCGATGGCCGCCGCTCTGGCAAACTCCAGATTGATTTCAGCTCGTTGGGCTGCAATCAACGCATCTATCACACGATTTACATCTCCACCGGCTAAGTAATGGGCCTCTAGCTTATCGGTGTTTAAATCTAACCCAGCCTTATTGGCTTTAATTAAAGGGCTGACAATCCGGCTTGGCTGAACCCTTCTCAATCTCATCCCAATTAAAGTAAACATCCCAATCTTAATCCCCGAAAAATAGGCAGTTACCCAGAGCCCAACGGGAACAAAGCTTAAGAATATTGACAGCAATACAAAAACAACTGCAATAATAATAATTAACGACACAATTGCTGGCATTAAAAATCCCTCCTAGTCAATTTTTCTAACAATTATTTTTCTACCCTCAACCTTAATAATCTTCACTGCTGTGCCTACTTCAATAAAGTCTCCCTCCGAGACCACATCCAATAGTTCCTCTCCCACTGCAATGGTCCCTGCCGGTCTTAGGAATGTCTTTACAATTCCCTGCTGTCCCACATAATGATCATATTGTACCCCAGAGGAGACATATCCATCCTCTACCTTTTCCCGGGTAGAAAGCACAATTCGGTTAAAGAATTGATTACGGGGCGCATATTTCAATAATAGCACAAAGGCCACCAGGGTCAGCAGGAAGGCAATTAACAGGGAGGTTAAGGCTACAGCAAGATTATTGGCTCCCAATACAATACTGGCAATAATACAGATAACACCGCCAATTCCCGGGACCCCAAAGCCCGGCACAAAGGCTTCTATGAGTAGGAGGGCAATTCCTGTAATGAAAATGATAACCACTGCCCAGCCTGCATTTCCTGCCATGATACCGCCGCCAAAATAGAGAACAAAGGAAATTAACCCTATGGTTCCCCCCAGGCCAAAGCCAGGTGTAAAAATCTCTATGAGAATTCCAATGAAACCCAATGAAAGCAATAGGGGTACCACATAGGGATTTGTCAGCAGCTGAGCAAGTCTGATCCTTGGGGGCAACTCAACGGTGTTGATTTTCCCATAGGAAATATCCAGGTCCCTAAGAATTGTCTCATAATCTGGAGCTACCAGGTCAGTAAAGCCTAAATCTGACGCCTCTACTGTGGTAAGATTGAGCAGCCGCCCCTGATCTACCACATCGGGTATTTCGATGCTGGAATCAGCCATAGCGGCTACCAGCTGAGGGTCTCTGCCATTTTGCTGTGCCACTGTCCTAAGCTGTCCTGTCCAGTAGGAGAGACTCTTCTCTGTATTGGGTATGGGCTCCGCTGAACCAATGGTTGACCCAGGAGCCATTACAATGGTATCTGCTGAAATCGTAATGAGCACCCCTGCCGATTCTGCCTTTTTATTGACAAAGGCAATGGTGGGGATACTAGTGTTGACAATGCTGTCGCTAATACTGACAGCAGATTCTATGAGACCTCCATAGGTGTCAATTTCGATAATGATCGCTTCAGTACTGGGGTCCTCCATAGCACGACCTATATTGCTATGTAAATATTGATACACTGCGGGTCCAATTTCTCCTTTAACAGGGATGACATATACAGTTCCTCCTGTTCCTTGGGCTTCTATTCCTGAAATGGACATAAATATAAAAGCGATTAAAAATAGTAATCCATATTTTTTTGACATATTTCTCACCTCCTTAGATGCTATTACTATATATATTCATATTTTCTGCTATTAAACTATTTTTTAACATATTAAATTTTGTCAAATGATATTAATCCTCCCTTACCTATTTGAATTCGCTGGCAAGGGAGGTTTTTCCTCTAAATATGAAATTAATTTTTTGGAAATAAAATCGTACCGGTTATGGGATAATGATCAGAGGCACGGCTTTTCATTACCTCATAATCTATTATTTCATAGCCTGGGGGCACGAAAATATAGTCGATTCGCTTTGACAGGAAGGGAAAATCAAAGGTTGGTGTCTCATTTTGTCCCATGGCCCATCCCAGGTCTACCATTTTTCGCTTTAGCTCATTCAGTGCCGAATCCCCAGGGAGTGTATTAAAATCTCCCACAAGAATGACTTCATTAAAAAGGGTTCCCATATAGCTTTGGATAGATTTCAACTGCTTCTGTCGTTCTTCACTATTCAGTCCTAAATGGGTTACCATAAAATTAATTCTTCTGCCATTGACATTAATGATTGAATTTAAAAGCCCTCTTTGCTCTCTGTTGCTGGGCAACAAAAGGTTTTCACTATATTCTATTGGATATTTGCTTAATATGCCGTTACCATAACGACCTCCATAGATACTGACATTTTCTCCATAGGCATAATACATTTCTAGGGCTTGGGCTAGATATTTAATCTGATTTTTCAATTTGGAGCGGGGTACGCTGCTGTCTACCTCCTGCAATCCAATGATCTCTGCACCGCTTTCTCTAATCAACTCCGCCATTTCATCCAGTGTATGTCTTCCGGTTAAGCTTTTTCCATGATGGATATTATAGGACATAATTTTCACAGGCTCTTCACTACCCTCCGCCAGCTCAGAATCATAATTAATTTCCTGTTGCACTTCCATTTCTGATTGATTATAGGAGACTCCCTCATTATTTTGAGGATATATAATTATATTATTCAAATTTTGCAAATCAGTTATCTGATCAGTTAAATAAAAGGTATTAGCATAAACCTGATTATGCTTTCTTTGGAGGGGACTTTCTAAGATAAGATAATGGGTCATCTCGTTGCTTGCATCAAACACTTCTACGATCATTTCCTCAATTTGATTGGAAGTAACAATCTCTATTTTGCTTATGTTTTCATGCTGCTGATGCATGATCACCCTGAGCTCTCCATGGGAAGAAGCCCGCAACCCAAAACCAAGGCTTAAGAGAAGGGCTGCTAACAGTAAAAAAATATGTTTTTTTCCCATACCATCCCCCCATCATCAGAAAGTTTTGTAAATAAATTATATCACAAATTTGATTTAGAATTGTAATAGCATATAATGGGAACTTAACTATGGGGATTTCTTATAAAATAAAACAAAACCCGGAGTATTCTCCGGGTTATTATTTTTATTGTAAATTTTTCTTCACAATTTCATTAACCAGCTTTCCATCGGCCCTTCCTCTTGTTTTAGGCATCAAAGCGGCCATGACCTTTCCCATATCCTTCATAGACTGGGCACCGATTTCTAAAATTGTATCCTTGACAAGCTTTACAATTTCTTCCTCTGACATTTGCTCTGGTAAGTATTTCTTAAGTAATTCGATTTCCTGCTGGGCTTGTTCAACGAGGTCTTGACGACCTCCCTTTCCAAATTCCTCTAGGGCATCTCTTCTTTGCTTGACTTGCTTAGCAATGATTTCAATGATCGCTTCATCATCAAGATCAATACGCTTGTCTACTTCCAATTGCTTAATGTCAGCACGGACCATTGTAACTACATTTTTTTTAAGCTGATCTTTTTCTTTCATTGCTTCCTTAAGATCATTCATTAATTGCTCCTTAAGAGACAATTTATTCACCTCTACTTTTATTCTACATTAGAATCGCTTAGTAGTGTTTTTTCTTCGGGCAGCTTCAGCTTTTTTCTTACGCCTTACGCTGGGCTTTTCGTAATGCTCTCTCTTTCTTACCTCTGACAAAATTCCAGATTTTGCACATTGTCTTTTGAATCTGCGAAGAGCACTATCTAAGGTTTCATTATCTCTTATTTTAATCTCTGACATTTACTTCTCCCTCCCTCCGCTAGCACCCGCTGTGCTTTATCTATAGCAACATAATGCTATATTGCTAGTGGGATACTACAATACCTTGTTATTATACATTAAATAAAACGGTTATGCAATAAAAATTTTAGCCTGGAGGCCATTGAAGTCCTCTGCCACCCAACAGGTGGAAATGCAAGTGACCTATCGTTTGTCCTCCATCCTTCCCACAATTGTTGACAATTCTAAAGCCATCCTTAAGACCTAAATCCTTAGCCAGGCCTGTGATGGCATTAAAAATTTCAGGAATAATTGTTTTTGTATCCTCTGTATTCAGATCCATTGCAGAGGAAATGTGTTTTTTGGGGATAATCAACAGGTGAACGGGAGCCTGGGGAGTAATATCATGGAAAGCCACTACCACATCGTTTTCATAGGCAATTTGGGCGGGAATCTCACCCTGTGCTATCTTACAAAATATACATTCTGACATGTTACACCTCCTTATCCCATTTCTATTTCATATCCATAATTATTTCAACATAAATATAAAAATTCCTTTTTTCTTGTTAAAAATTAGTATCAAAAACCTACCTATACTAACTATTTTATCCCAACATTATGATTCTGTGATAATTTTTCCAATAATGTACTCTCCCTCAATCATAGACAGCTCTGTCATCTGTATGGTCCCTTCAAGGGCTTCGTCTCCTGGCACCAGCACTTTTAAATAATTATCTGTTAACCCTTCCAGGTGTCCACTATTGGCTTTGTTCATTACTTCCAGTAATACAGATCTTTTCTCACCGATAAATCGTTCTTGATATTGTCTTTTTAGTCTTGCCCCCAGAGAAATTAGTCTTTCACTTCTGTTATGCTTCGTAATCCCATCCACTGGATTGTTAAATTCAGCCGCAGGGGTTCCCTTTCTTGGAGAAAACTTAAACACATGAATTTCACTAAATTGCATTTCGTCAACAAATTGATAGGTTGCTTCAAAATCTTCATCGGTTTCTCCAGGAAAGCCTACGATAATATCTGTGGTTAGGGCAATATGGGGAAAGTGGCGTCTGATTCTATCTACAATTTCTCGATACATGCCGGTGGTATATTTTCGATTCATTCGCTTCAATGTTTCATCACAGCCGCTTTGCAGGGATAAATGAAAATGGTGACAGATTTTGTTTAGAGCTGCTAAGGCCTTAATAAATTCCTCTGTTAGCAGGGTGGGCTCTAGGGAGCTTAGACGTATTCTCTCTAACCCTTCAATCCCGTTGAGCTCCTGTAATAGGCCAATGAGGGCATCCTTTTGTTGAAGATCCTTTCCGTAGGAAGCCACATGAATTCCTGTCAGTACCACTTCTTTAAAACCATTGTTCACCAGGGTCTTTACCTCTTTCATGATTTCTTCCCTACCTCTGCTTCTAATGGGCCCCCGGGCATAGGGAATAATGCAATAGGTACAGTATTGGTTGCAGCCCTCTTGAATTTTTAAAAAGGCTCTGGTCTTTCCCTTAATCTCTTGTACCGACAGCTCTTCAAATTCTCTTACCTTCATAATGTCATCAACAACATTTATTTTTTCGTTTGGTTTGATTCCTTCAACATACGCTACAATCTTACTTCTTTCATTTGTCCCTATGACAAGGTTAACTCCAGCAATATCCAGAACCTCCTTAGGGGCTGTTTGGGCATAGCAGCCCACCACCACCACTATGGCCTCAGGATTAATCTTTTTGGCTCTTCTAATAAATTGCCTGGATTTTTTATCCCCTATATTGGTTACAGTACAGGTGTTGATCACATAGACATCCGCCCGTTCTGTATCAAGGACCACCTGGTAATTGGCCCTTTCAAAGAGTTCTGTCATGGCTTGGGTTTCGTATTGATTTACTTTACAGCCCAGGGTATGAAATGCTACTTTTTTCACCTAACAACCTCCTAAATCACCTAGCTCGTACATAATCATCGACAAAAGGGCAAGCCCTGCTGTTTCAGTCCTTAGTATCCGGGGCCCCAGGGTTACAGAATGAATTGATTTTTCCTTAGCCGCTTCAATCTCTTCTTTTTCAAAGCCGCCCTCGGGCCCAATCCATATTCCTATGGTTTGGGGTTCGGAGGGCTTTACTTCCTGTAAAATGGACCGCACCCCTCTATGGTCTTCATTTTCGTAGGCTATAATATTAATGTCATTTGCTTCACCATGGGAGAGGGCCTGTTGAAAAGTCAAAGGCTGATGAATGTAGGGAAGGATTCCCCGCTTACTTTGCTTGGCAGCTTCAACTGCTATTTTTTTCCATCTATCATTTTTTTTTGCCTGATCCTTTTCATTTAGCTGTACAATCGTTCGCTTGGTTATAACAGGAATCACCTCTGTAATCCCCATTTCAGTGGTCTTCTGAATAATCAGCTCCATCTTGGCAGCCTTGGGAATCCCTTGATAGAGCTTTACCTTAACCGATGCCTCCCGATGGGATGGGAAACGCTCCCTAAAGGATGCACGCACTTGATCCTTGGAGATTTCTTGAATTTCAGCTATATATTCCCATTTGATGCCATCACAAATCTCTATCGTATCTCCCACCCTAAGGCGCAATACCTTGGAAATATGCTTCACATCCTCGCCCTCAATCATTATTTGCTGCTTTTCTTCATTTACATCGGTGGGGTTTACAAAAAATCGATTCATGCTATTCTCCCTTGTTTTTAGAAACGATAGCCGCCCATTCGCCCATTCGATTTACCCTTAAGACCTCAAGGCCATTGGCTTCCAAGTGTTCTGCTACCATATCTATTTTGTCTAAAATAATTCCTGAAGAAATAAATATACCATCCTTTGCTAAAAATTCCTTTATATCCTTTGAAAGCAGGGCAATGACATCGGCAATAATGTTAGCAACTATCACATTAGCTTTTCCTGAAAGGGTGTCGGTTAGGTTCCCCAGCTTTACCTGGACAATGTTCTCTACCTGATTGTGGTTGACATTTTTTTCAGCCACATCCTTCGCCACGGGATCTAAATCCACAGCAACGACTTTTTTAGCTCCTATCTTTGCAGCGGCAATAGCTAGAATACCACTTCCACATCCGATATCAAAAACCGTGGCATTGGGCTTTACAGCCTGTTCTAGCTCTATTACGCACATCATTGTGGTTTCATGGGTTCCGGTACCAAAGGCCATACCTGGGTCCAGTTCAATGACTACATCTTCTTCTGTGGCCTCATAGGATTCCCAGGTGGGCTTTACCACTACCCTTTCCCCTATTTTCGTAGGTTTATAATACTGCTTCCAGGCAGAGCTCCAATCCTCCTCTGATACCTCGATGGTGGTTACCTCACCTATACCGATATCTAAACCATATTGGGGCAGCATTTTTACCAAATCTTTAATCAGGTCAATCTTGTCAACTAAATCGGAAGAAGCTGGTAAATAGCCCTTCACAACCGCCCCTTCAAAATTTGAAGGCAGAATAGACTCATCAACATAATCCCAAATCAGCTCACTGTTTTCTTCAAATACAAAATCATTGGGGTCCTCAATGGCAACACCTGATACCCCAGCATCGTATAGAATATTCGAGACCGCCTCTACTGCTTCAGTAGTCGTTTTAATTGAAACTTCAATCCACATCATCTAATATCACATCCCTGTAAATAATGTCCCAATAGTTCTATCCTATTATACAATATATTTGGTGAAAATGCACACAGCCTAAGTCATCCAAAGAACCCTTTTGTTGATCCTTTGTTGTATGATAAATAAATACGTAAAATAGTTATTTTTATGGTATTCCTTGACTTCCTATAAAAATCACTCTACCGATGTAGAGTGATTTTTGCTGAATAATATCCAGTCTATTCAAGGTCTAACTATTAATTGCTAAATGCGTCCTTCACCTTTTCAAAGAAGGATTTTCGCTGTTCATGAACGTCTTCTCCACCTTCAGCCGCAAATTGACGTAAAATATCCTTTTGCTTTTCTGATAGCTTTCGAGGTACTTCCACCACTACCTTCACGAACTGATCTCCCTTGCCATAGCCCTTAGGGCTGACTATTCCCTTGGCCTTCAGTCTATAGACTGTGCCACTTTGGGTTCCTTCTGGAATTTTGTATTTCACCTTTCCTTCCAAGGTAGGCACTTCTAATTCATCACCTAAAGCTGCTTGAACAAAGGTAATGGGAATTTCGCAAATAATGTCCAGTCCGTCCCGGGTAAAAATACGGTGGGGCAATACCTTAAGCACCACATATAAGTCCCCTGGGGGGCCACCCTTGGTTCCAGGCTCACCTTCCCCCCGTAGGGGAATTACCATGCCATTGTCTACCCCTGCAGGTATTCGGACCTTAATTTTCTTAAGTTTTCTAACCTTTCCCTTTCCATTACAGGTGGTACAGGGTTCTTCTATAATCTGACCCTCTCCTTCGCAATGGGGGCAGGCCTTTACATTAACGATCTGACCAAGGGGTGTCCGTTGGGTATAGCGTATCTCCCCGGTTCCCTTACAATGGGAGCAGGTCTTCTTATTGCTTCCAGCCTTTGCTCCGGTACCATGGCAGGTTTCACAATTATCATAGCGATGAAACTCCACAGTCTTTTCTGTACCGAAGGCAGCCTCTTCAAAGGTGATGGTCGTTTCATATTTTATATCTGAGCCTTTTTGAGGACCATTTCTTCTACGGGAAGCGCCGCCACCAAACATGTCAAAGATATCGCCAAATATGTCATCGAAGCCCCCAAAGCCTCCAAAACCGCCTTCAAATCCGCCGCCACCGTTTCCATTAACCCCAGCATGACCAAATTGATCGTATCGCTGCTTTTTTTCTGGTGAACTTAATACTTCATAGGCCTCGTTTATTTCCTTAAACTTGTTTTCGGCCTCTTGATCTCCTTGGTTTTTATCGGGATGATATTTCATGGCCAATTTTCGATAGGCCCGTTTAATTTCATCGGCACTTGCATTCCGATCTACTCCTAACACTTCATAAAAATCTCGTTTGCTCACCTTCTCACCGCCCTTTATATGAAAGCTATTACATATCTTTTAACAACCTTAGGACACCCCTAGGGGTGTCCTAAGCCATCTACTTTTCGTCCTCTTGAACCTCTTCATATTCTGCATCAACAACATTGTCATCCTTTGGTTGTCCTTCCCCTTGGGGCTGGTCCTCTGGTGAAGCCTGCTGATACATTTGCTGAGCAATTCCATGGAAGGCGTTATTTACATCTTCAATGGCTTTTTTCATATTCTCTAGGTTATCTTCTTCAATGGCCTTTTTAAGCTTTTCTAATTCAGCCTTAACCTTTTCTGCATCCTCTTTATTAACCTTATCCTCTGCATCCTTCAATGTCTTCTCTGTTTGATATAACAAGGTATCAGCTTGATTTTTTACTTCAACCTTCTCTTTTTTCTGCTTATCTTCTTCAGCAAATTGCTCTGCTTCTTTGACCTTTTTTTCAATGTCGGCATCGGAAAGGTTTGTAGAAGCTGTAATTGTAATTTTTTGTTCCTTCCCTGTACCTAGGTCTTTGGCTGAAACATTTACAATTCCGTTGGCATCGATATCAAAGGTAACTTCGATTTGAGGAACTCCCCTTGGAGCCGGTGGCAGTCCTGTTAATTGGAAACGACCAAGGGTAATGTTATCGGCAGCCATTGGCCTTTCACCCTGTAATACATGGATTTCAACAGCCGGTTGATTATCGGCAGCAGTTGAGAAGATTTGGCTTTTCTTTGATGGAATTGTTGTATTTCTCTCTATTAGCTTCGTGAAGACACCACCCAGGGTTTCGATTCCCAGGGATAATGGGGTCACATCTAATAATAGAACATCCTTAACTTCTCCGGTTAATACCCCTGCTTGAATAGCAGCTCCTACAGCAACGCATTCATCGGGGTTAACTCCCTTGTGGGGCTCTTTACCTGTAATTTTCTTAACTGCCTGTTGTACAGCAGGGATTCTTGTTGATCCACCTACTAAAATAACCTTGTCAATTTGAGATGCCGATAGACCTGCATCTGATAGGGCCTTCTTCATAGGATCCAAGGATTTATCTACTAAATGGGCTGATAGTTCTTCAAATTTAGCCCTTGTTAAATCTAAGGTTAAATGCTTTGGTCCTGTACTGGTAGCGGTAATAAAGGGCAGATTAATATTGGTGGTCATTGTGCTGGAAAGCTCTTTTTTAGCCTTTTCTGCAGCTTCCTTTAATCTTTGCAGTGCCATTTTATCATTTCTTAGATCTATTCCCTCTTGCTTCTTAAATTCTTCAGCAATGTGGTCTATAATCACTTGGTCGAAGTCGTCTCCACCCAGATTGTTATTACCGTTTGTTGCTAATACTTCAAAGACTCCATCTCCCAGCTCCAGAATGGAAACGTCGAAGGTTCCTCCCCCTAAGTCATAAACAAGAATTTTTTGATGCTGATCTGTTTTATCTAAGCCATAGGCCAAGGATGCTGCCGTAGGCTCATTGATAATTCTTTGTACGTTTAACCCTGCAATTCTACCCGCATCCTTCGTCGCCTGTCTTTGACTATCTGAGAAATATGCTGGTACAGTAATAACTGCATCAGTTACAGTTTCTCCTAAGTACGCCTCTGCATCTGCTTTTAGCTTTTGTAAGATCATAGCAGAGATATCCTGTGGGGTATAATCCTTTGAGTCAATGTTTATTTTATGGTCTCTCCCCATATTTCTTTTAATGGAGCTGATGGTTCTGTCTGGGTTTACAACCGCTTGTCTTTTTGCCGGCTCCCCAACGATTCTTTCTCCATCCTTACCAAAGGCCACTACAGAAGGAGTTGTTCTGTTTCCCTCAGAGTTGGGGATAACAACAGGCTCGCCCCCTTCTAACACAGATACACATGAGTTAGTTGTTCCCAAGTCTATTCCTATTACTTTAGCCATTGTTTATATTTCCTCCTTATATGTTTTCATTTTTTAATTATTTAGCCACCTTTACCATGGCTGGTCTTAAAACTTTTTGATGAATTTTATAGCCCTTTTGAAATATCTCAATTACTGTATTGGCATCAGCTTCTGCCTCTACCTGGGCTACTGCATGGTGTAAATTCATATCAAAGGGTTGATTTAGTGCTTCAATTTCTTCAACACCATTTCGTTTTAACAATTCCTTCAGCTGCTTTAGTACCAATTCAATTCCTTGATACAGGCCGCTTTTCTTTTCATCCTCTGAAGCCTCCAGGGCTCTCTCTAAATTGTCCATTGTGCCTAAAAGCTCTTCAGCCAGCTTTTCATTGGCATAGAGATAGATTTCGCTTTTTTCCTTTTCTACTCGTTTTTTGTAGTTTGCAAAATCTGCTTGAAGTCGCTGCATTTGATTTATGTAGTCCTGCAACGCCGCTTCTTTTTCTTGAATTTGCTTCTCTAATTGTGCTATTTCGTCTACCTCCTCAGCTGCTTTAGCCTCTTCCTGTTGTGCTTCTAAGTTGCTATCGGCTGTTTCCTCCAATTGATCCTCAAGCATTTCTTCTTTTTTTTCCTTTTCCAATTCATGACACCGCCTTTTTGTAATCTTTAAAAAGAGAGAGTGCAAAACACCTTTGGTGTTTCGCACTGTTGACTTAATATTTATTTTTTAGCAGTTGGTTGATATAGGCACTGATTTGATCCATCACGCTAATTACATGGGAATAATCCATTCGAGTTGGGCCAATGACGCTGAGCCATCCCATGGTGTTCCCGTCTAATTGAATTGTGGCTGTCACCAGACTGCAATCTCTTGCCTCTTGAAGGTGGTTTTCACTTCCAATCGAGATGGACAAGCCTTCCTTTTCTGATGTTCTGATCAAATGGCTAATTAGATCCCGTTCCTCAAGCATGGTTAAAAAGGACTTTGCCTTTAGTATATCGCTATATTCCGGGAAATTAAAAATATTGGTGGCTCCATTTAAAAACAGACCAAAGTCGTCTATTTCTTCAAGGGTCTTAAAAAGCTCTGGAACAACAATATCAATGATATCACTGAAATGGTTGGCCTCCTGCTTCACTTCTCCTTCTAATTTTTGCTCAATATCTCTAAAAGTTAAGCCTACTAGCTTTTCATTTAATATGGCAGAGACCTTTTGCGTCGTTGCGTAGTCCATCCCACCTTGTATCCTGATTAAGGGTTTTTTAATAACTCCTCTGTCGGTGACAATTACACTAATCATATTTTCTTCATCAATGGGGAACAGCTGTATATGCTTCAGCCTACTTCCCTTTATCTGTGGTGCCATGGCAATGGCAGTATAGTTTGTCAACTGAGACAACACCCTTGAGCTGTATTGAAGTAAATCTTCAATCTCACCAAAGCTTTTTAATAAATTGCTTTTAATATAGTCTCTTTGAAAGGCAGCAATTTTTTTCATCTCTAATAGGTAATCCACATAGAAACGATAGGCCTTATCAGAAGGAATTCTCCCTGCTGAGGTATGGGGCTGGGATAAGTACCCTAGGTCTTCCAGATCAGCCATTTCATTCCTGATGGTAGCAGGACTTACCCCTAAATCATATCGTTTAGTCAGGGTTCTGGAACCGACGGGTTCAGCCGTTTGAATATAATCCTGAACTATGGCCTGTAAAATTTTTAGCTTTCTTTCGTTTAATTTCATATGACCACCTCGATTATTAGCACTCTTTATCGCTGAGTGCTAACGCTATCTGTTCTTAAAATATCATTTCAATTTATTTTTGTCAAGACCCTCTTCTAATTTTTTCTCTCATGACTTAATCCAATAGCATCTCTTGAAATACTAGGTTTGAGAGATCGATTCCCTTAGGAGTTAGATAAATTCTGCTGGCATTCATATCAATTAGACCCTGGGTCTTTAGTTGATGTAGTGTTTTACCATAGAGGGCCAGGGGAGTCACTCCAAATCGATTGTGAAAGGCTTCTATAGATACCCCCTCCATCATCCGCAGTCCCAGAAACATGGTTTCACTCACCTCATCCTTAAAGGTTAGAGCGGTACGCTCTATTACCGGTACTTTTCCTTCCTTTATATATTGTAGATATTCTTCGAGGCCGTAGGCATTGCTGAATCTTCTTTCTTCCAGATAAGAATGAGCCCCTGCTCCTAACCCTAAATAGGGCTGATTATACCAGTATATCTGGTTATGTACACAACGGTGATTGGCCTTAGCAAAATTTGAAATTTCATAATGTTCGTATCCCATTTCCTTTAAATAACCAATGGCCCGATGGTACATTGCAAGCTCCAGCTCCTCCTCCAGGGGCTTGAGTTCTCCAGATTTCTGCCATTTTTGGAAGCGGGTTCCCTCCTCCCAAATAAGGCTGTAGGCTGATATATGGGGAATCCCTAAGCGCACCAGGGCTTGTAAGCTTTCCTCCCACTCCCATAGCTGCTGATTGGGCAGGGCAAACATTAAATCAACATTTATATTTTCAAAGCCTATTTCCCTGGCAATGGTTACATTCTTTAGAAATTCCTCATAGCTATGGATTCTGCCCAGGATTTGAAGCAAATGATTCTGACAGGCCTGGAGCCCAAAGCTCAGGCGATTGACTCCACTCTTATAATATTCCCTAAGTTTTTTGGAGGTAAGGGTTCCTGGATTAACCTCCATGGTAATTTCCGCTTCATTAGATAGGGAGCATTCCTTAATGATTTGTTCCATTATTCTGCCTATTAAGGGTCCCTCCACAAGGGAAGGGGTACCTCCCCCGATGAAAATACTCTTAATACTATAATCAGTCAACTTCCCGCTGTATAGTTTCAGTTCCTTCTGTACGGCAGCCATATATTCCTCAATATATTGGCCTTTGCCACTGAAGGAATTAAAATCGCAATAGTAGCATTTTCTTTCACAGAATGGTATGTGTATATATAATCCCAATGGCTTCATAGGGCCCTCCCTGATTAAAAATAAAACTAGCAACCCAGTCGAAGGACAGGATTACTAGTCTTTATTATTTCCTTAATCATCCAGCTTTAAAACAGACATAAAGGCTTTTTGCGGTACCTCTACGTTTCCTACCTGTCTCATTCGCTTCTTTCCTTCTTTTTGCTTTTCTAGCAATTTTTTCTTTCTGGTGATATCCCCACCGTAGCATTTGGCCAATACGTCTTTTCTAAGGGCCTTAATGGTTTCTCTGGCAATGATTTTTTGACCAATGGCTGCCTGCAATGGAATGGGGAACTGATGTCTTGGTATTTCATCCTTCAGCTTTTCGCACATGGCTTTTCCACGGCTATAGGCCTTACTCTCATGAACAATGAAGGATAACGCATCTATTTGTTCACTATTTATCAGAATATCCAGTTTTACCAGTTTAGCAGCTCGATAGCCAATAAATTCATAATCTAATGAACCGTAACCCTTTGTCTTGGACTTTAATGCATCAAAGAAATCATAAATCACCTCATTTAGGGGCAGTTCATAATGGAGCGTTACTCTGGTTTCATCAATATATTCCATATTCTTCATTTCACCCCGTCGGTCCTGACAAAGCTCCATCACAGTCCCTACGTATTGAGTTGGCACCATAATATTGGATTTAACGATCGGCTCCTCCATCATTTGGATTTCCTGGGCTTTGGGCAAATTGGCAGGATTCTGAATCATCTCCACCTCTCCACTGGTTGTCGTTACTCGATAAATAACACTGGGAGCAGTGGTGACCAGGTCTAAATCAAATTCCCGTTCCAACCGTTCTTGTATAATTTCCATATGAAGCAGGCCTAGAAATCCACATCGAAAACCAAATCCAAGGGCTACTGAGGTTTCAGGCTCAAATACCAGGGCAGCATCGTTAACTTGAAGCTTTTCCAGCGCATCCCTTACATCTTCATATTTTTCTCCCTCGGCAGGGTAGATACCGCAATAGACCATAGGGGTTACCTTTCGATAGCCCGGCAATGGTGCTGGGGTTGGTCGTTCGGCTTCGGTGATGGTATCCCCCACTCTACAATGGCGCACATCCTTAATGCTGGCCACCACATAGCCTACGTCTCCTGCCTTTAATTCTTCCATGGGTATGGTGCCCGGGGAATAAACTCCCACTTCTGTAACCTCAAACTGCTTACCGGTGGCCATCATCTTTATTTTAGTCCCTTTTTTGACGGTCCCCGCTACCACTCGTATATAGGCGATAACGCCCTTGTAATTGTCGTAATAGGAGTCGAAAATCAAGGCCTTCAGCGGAGCATCCTCATCTCCAGTAGGGGCAGGCACCTTATGAATAATGGCCTCAAGGACATCATTAATGTTCAGTCCTTCCTTAGCAGAAATCAAAGGGGCATCGCTGGCATCCAGCCCAATAATATCTTCAATCTCCCTTTTAATTTCGTCAGGTCTGGCACTGGGCAGATCTATTTTATTAATGACCGGTACAATCTCTAAATCTTGCTCCAGGGCCAAATATACATTGGCTAAAGTCTGGGCTTCAATTCCCTGGGCGGCATCCACAACCAGGATAGCCCCTTCACAGGCGGCTAGGCTTCTTGATACCTCATAGGTGAAATCCACGTGTCCAGGAGTATCAATTAAGTTTAAATAATAGGTTTCTCCATCCTGGGCCTCGTAGGCTAATTTGATCGTTTGAAGCTTAATGGTAATTCCTCTTTCACGCTCTAAATCCATATTATCCAACAGCTGCTCCTGCATTTCCCGTTGACTTACCAAACCTGTATACTCAATGAGTCTATCAGCCAAGGTCGATTTTCCATGATCTATGTGGGCAATGATAGAAAAATTACGTATCTTTTTTTGTCTATCACTTGGCATAAGGCGTATCCTCCTTTAATCTAGCGTAACTTCATCAATTATAACATAAACTTGTAAAAGGTGGTAGATATTTTCTACGCCTTTCCCTGGGCTATTCATTGATTCCACTAATCCTATTATAGACAATTCAGGGTTGATTCAATCCATTAACTGTAATGCCAAAAGGGGATATTGTTTTTTTTCTTGAAATGGAAAAAAAGAGCTGACCACCCTTTCAGCTCCTTTCTACCTGTTTGATTATTACGTTACCCTACTTCCTTAAGAAAATTATGGACTCAACTTTAGATGCCCCGCATTTGTCGCAGCTCTGTTGAGCCCATAATAATCTTATATTTCTATGCTAGTAAGCTTCTATTTTGATAATGGCTCATACCATTGGCCGCTGTACAGCTCCTTATTTTTTTAACTGCTTGATAACATGGGCCATATTATGGGCCAGATGCTGCATAATGCTTACCCCTTCTGTATCTTCATGGGCATCTATTGCTCCACCCTTGCCTGCCATCCCTACATTCCAGTAATTTGAACCGATTACAGTAAGATCATTTACTGTCATCCACATCAATAGCTGGGCAAAGGCAAAATCATGTCCGGCTCGCCGGGCAACGGTAATTGGTGCTGCCACTTTGCCTGAAAAAATGGTTCCCTTCCAATTATATTTTTCTGACTTATTCTTCATGTCATTGACTGCCCATCGTCCGGAAAATCCTGCTCGATCCAGCAGCCCTTTAAGCTCTGCCGTAATGGATGCATGGTATACGGGTGATCCTAGCAATATCCCATCTGCTTCTACCATTTCAGAAAATATGTCTTGAAAATCGTCCTCAATGACACATCCCTTGGCCTCTATACATTGATAGCATCCTCTGCAGGGCTGTAGCTTCTTGTCCCTTAAGGGTATTAGCTTTGTCTGAATCCCCTGCTTTTCTATTTCTGCTAATGTGATCCTTGTAAAATATTCTGTATTCCCTTCAAGTCTTGGACTGCCAACGATTCCTATAACCTTCATGCTGTATTCCTCCTAACTGTTTTCCTTTGGGGAGATCGTTTTTCCCCTGCTGTTATGCAATCTTAGACGATAGGGCACTATTTTCCTTCTTTTTTGTTCCTAAGGATACCGCCACCATGACAATAATCCCTATTATAAAGGCTATGGCGCCACCGTCTAATTTAGGCTGGAAAATTCCAAAGGTTTTCAATAAATACAGTGTAAAGGCGGCAGTAGAGCCTATAATCATACTTGCAATAGCCCCTTCCTTGGTGGCTCTTTTCCAACGGACGGCCGCCACAAGGGCTGGGCCTAAGCCAGCAGCAAAGAATCCAAAGGCCGCATTTCCTAACCACGCCACCAGGTCTGGCGGATTTAAGGCCATCAGAAAGGTTATCACACAAATGACGATGGTAGCGATTCTTGAATATACGATTCCCTTCTTATCAGTAATTTCTTTATTAAGTCCCTTTTGCAGAAAATCTCGAATGACTGTTGATGCCGCCACTAATATAAAGGCTGCAACTGTTGACATAATAGCAGATACTGCCGCTGCCATGACAATACCCCCTAGGCCCCCTGGCATAAAATGAACCAGGAATGCCCCTACCACCATATCAGGATTCTCTAAGGCAGGAACAATGCCTTGCACCTCTGCAGCTCGGTAGGCCATACCGGTGAATAGGAATAAGGTAATAAAGACATAGGCTACAGCTGAAATCGCAGGAGTCCATCGTAATCTTCTTACATCATCTATCGCAAAAAATCTTGTAGAGACATGGGGCTGTCCCACTGTTCCTATGGCATACACTATGAAAAAGGATATATAGCTCCATATCCCTAATCCAAAGGTACTGGACCATGGTTTCAATACCTCGGGGTTATAGCTGGCCAAAGTATGATTCATGGCGGTAAAGCCGCCAACCTCTCTAAATCCAAATATCATAGCCAAGACAGCACCAACCATCATGACGCTGATTTGTACTGCTGATATCCACATGGTTCCTTTCTGACCACCAATGGTCACATAGAATCCAACGACGATAACGCCTACTATCAAGCCTGTTACATAGGTGGAATTTAGTAGGGTTTGGAATAGGGTTCCCATGGCCACCCATTGGGCTACCATAAACCCAAAGATACCCGCAATAATAATAATTGATGAAATCCAACGCAATGCCTTACTTTCATATATTTTTTCAAATAGGTCCGGTACCGTTATTAAATCATACCTTTCGCTTAATATACGCATTGGCTTCCCAAGAAGTCCGAAGGTAACCACGTAGGCCAATATTGCATTAACCGGTATTTGCAGCATGGGCTGATAGCCAAATAGATAGGCAAGCCCAGGCAGCCCTACAAAGAAGAATCCGCTGGCAATGGTGGCACAGGCTGAAAAAGCAATTAAATATGGGCCCATGGAGCGGCCTCCAACATAGTAGTCTGACATATTTTTCTGCCCTCTACTGGAAAAATAACCGATTGCTGCTGTCAACAAAAAGTACCCGACAAACATAATTAATACTATAGGGTCCACCATTCATCACCTCCTTCTTTCTTAAATACAATGCCATACAAAAAATTTAGAAACAACCATAGGGGCCAAATCAAAAACAAACTAACCGTAGTAATTGTCGGTAACCCAAACATTTATTTCCCTCCTTAAATTATAGTAACGCTTTTGCTTCCACCATATCCCGAGCCATTTTACTACCAGATACAATGTTTTTCTGCTTCAAATTTCAATTGATCTCGAAAATCCGGATGACTAATGCTAATCAGTCGTCTTACCCGCTCTGTAACAGATTGTCCCTTAAGCCTTACAGCACCAAATTCGGTAACTACATAATCCACGTCATTTCTCGACAGGCTTACCGCTGCCCCTTCCTTTAACATAGGCACAATTTTAGAGATAGTCTTTCGCTTTCCTTCCCCATCCTTTACCTCTGCTGTTGAATAAAGGGCAATAAAGGATTTACCTTCGGCGCACAGTTGGGCCCCTATGGCTGTATCCGATTGTCCTCCAGTCCCAGAGAACTGCATTGGCCCAATTGACTCGGAAGCACATTGTCCAAATAGGTCTACCTCAAGTGTTGTATTAATGGAAGTCATTTTATGATTTTGGCCAATAATATAGGGATTGTTAGTCCATTTACCATGCTTCATTAATACTGAAGGGTTATCATCTAAAAAGTCATATAGCTTCTTACTGCCCAGGGCAAAGGTCGCTATGGTCTTCCCTGGGTACAGGGTTTTTTTATTGTTGGTTACAGCCCCAGCCTTTATTAGGTCCACCATACCGTCTGTGAACATTTCTGTATGGATTCCAAGATTTTTCTTTGACCTCAGGGATTCTGCAACTGCATTGGGAATGCCCCCTATCCCTAATTGAATAGTTGCTTCATCTTCGATTAGTTCTGCAATGTATTGACCAATTTTTTTATCCTTTTCATTTAAGGGGATTTCTGGCAGTGAAGGCACATCATAGGAGGATTCAACGATGACATCCACCTCGCTAATATGAACGGTTGTATCACCAAAGGTTCTTGGCAGATTAGGATTCACCACTGCAATGACAAAAGCCCCCACATCTATGGCATCCCGTTCATAGGTGGTACTTAGGGAAAGACTTACGTAGCCATGTTTATCCATTGGTGTACAGGCCACTAATAGAACCAGTCTTCTGCCATCCCTTGCATACAATCTTTTGGTAAAGGCTGAGTGAAGATGCTGGGGTGCAAAGGATACAATATTTTCTTTATGGGCTTTTCTCATCCCTTGGGAATAAAACCAGCCGGTGGTTCGTACTACCCCTTTGTAATCCCTCTTTGTCATGAATTCATAGTTTCCCATTGGTAGACAATTGGTTAAATCGCAGCCTTTAATACCATAATCCTTAATGTGATGTAATTTCGTAAGCAATGGAATCGGCTCTGCAGCCCCCAGTCCCGTAATGATAAAATCATTTGATTTAATAGTTTGCAATGCTTCCTCTTCTGTTTTTAATTTACTTTGATAGCTCTCTGGGATATTCATTTTTTTACTTCCCCCCTTTCCATAGTATTTTTATTCTACCTTCCCCCATCTGACCATGGAGCATCCAAAGCCGTAGCCCGTGCCAGCTCCAAGTAATGCAACTACACTGCCCTCTTTTACCCTGCCTTCCTTAATACCATAGTCTAAGGCCAACCATTGATCGGCATGACCACAATGTCCATCATCCTTTAGATAAACCGTCTTTTCCTTTTCTATGCCCAGCTCCTGCATGATGGCATAGTGAGCTTTGGGGTTAATATGGGTGATTCCTATAAAGTCAATATCTGTCTCCTTTAGGTCTGAATTTTTCAGGGCCTTCCTGACTGCACCGGTGAAGGATGGCAGTGACTGCTCTGCCAAACGTTTTTTCATTCCCTCTGGATCTGTTAAGGTAAGTAGCTTTGCCTTTCTAAGGGCCTCGGAGTCCTTTCCGATTTCCTCTGTTATGGGATACAGAGTTCCCCCATATTTTCCGATAACATCGTCACAGAATTCATGGGCTGTAATAATTCCTGATTCCAATAGCTCATTTTGATCATGATCTCGCTTTAATATAAGTGCAAATCCTGCCGGAGACATATCAAACATAAAGGATTGCTTTGGATCTTGATAATCCACTAGATAGCAATTGGCATTTCCTCCTGTTACCAATACTGTCTGTAGGTTTTCATCGGCTTTCATCATATCCTTTGCAACCCGTAACGCCAGAGGCGTTCCTGCACATCTGAAGGATAGGTCCCATGCAAAGGCATTGTCTGCGCCAATCTCATTTTGGACCTTTATTCCAGCGGTCCAGCAAACGTACTCTGCATAGGTTTCACCGGCATAAAGGATCATATCAATACTCAAAGGATCTATTTCCGTTTTTTTCAACAGGGCCTTACTTGCCTTTGTGGCCATCATTCCCGGATGATCCTCTGGCCCGCCAACATATTTTCGATGGATTCCCATCTTTTCCCTTAGGATTTCTGCTGGAATGTTTACTTCCTTAGATAGTTCTTCTGCGGTTATGGTGTTTTCTGGCACATAGATTGTGTAATCCATTATTCCTACTCGAAAATCCTTGTTCATTGTAGAACCTCCTATTCAAAGTTTGCACATGCAGTAAATATAAAATATAATTGTAATGAAAAGCTTTTCATAGATTTATAGAGCAAGTACTGTGCCACTTTTAATTCTTACCCTATTAACGTAGTTCTACCTGTTGCAATGTCTTATGTTTATGATTCTATCACCTCTATTGATAGTTAATTTATTAACAAGTAACAATTTGTAACGGTATTTCCTATAGATTGACTGAAACTTTAGAATTACTCACCTTAAGGCTATGTATCATTTCGGTACATGTTACAATATGTTTCACATTATACGATAAAGGAGGCCCCTTGCTATGTTACCTAATTCAGGCGCTAACTCAAATTTTGATCCCCTTGAGGTATCTAATATTTTTCTGTCAATGACTTCTCTTCTTTTCGAGCAGTTGCCCATTCCCATTAATCTAGTGGATGGTGACGGCAATATTATCGCTATGAATAAGGCTTTCTTAGATTTCTTGGATCTTGATGCGGAGGAAGTAATGGGTAAATTTATTGAGGATGTTGATCCCACTGTCAGACTCCCCATTGTGATCAAGACAGGCAAAGCTGAAATTGGCCAGCGTCATCGTTTTAAGAATGGACGGGAGGCAATTGTGCATCGAATTCCACTCTTTTATGAAAACACCATTATCGGCGGTGTGGGGGTGATTCTCTTTGATGATCTGCAATACCTATATAACCTTGTCACAGAAAATGATGTGATGAAGAGCGCTACTAAAAAAGAAAGGATCAAGATTGCAGATATCTATAAGTCAAAATATACCTTGGACGATATTCTGACCCAATCTTCTACGGGAATCAAATCTAAAGAAATGGCTAAGGCCTATAGCGATACCGATTTTTCTGTATTAATAACCGGGGAAAGCGGTGTGGGAAAGGAACTATTCGCCCATGCCATACATCATAACAGCCCGCGTAAAAACGGCCCCTTTGTTCGTATTAACTGTGCAGCTATACCAGAACCCCTCTTAGAATCTGAATTATTTGGCTATGAGGAGGGGGCCTTTACCGGCGCCCATCATCGGGGGAGAAAGGGAAAATTTGAATTGGCCAATGGTGGAACGATTTTTTTAGACGAAATAGGCGATCTTCCCCTAAGCATGCAGGCAAAGCTCTTACGAGCCTTACAGGAAAGAGAAATCGAAAAGGTGGGAAGCAATCAGATTATTAAACTGGATATACGAATTATTGCAGCAACCAATACTAGCCTTGAGGAAAAGGTTGATCGGGGCACCTTTAGATCAGATTTATATTATCGGCTAAACGTACTAAATCTAAGGGTCCCCAGCCTTAGGGAAAGACAACGGGATATTCCCCTGCTTATTCAGCACTTTGTTACCACCACCTATCAAGAGTTTGGAATCTACAAAAGGTTTCCTGATGAGATTATTGAGATTCTCAAGGCTTATCCCTGGCCCGGGAACATCAGAGAGCTAAAAAATACCATCGATCGAATTGTGGTTAACGCCAGAGGGGAGCTAATTAAAAAGGAAGATTTACCGTACAATATCCTTGAGCAGCATAACCAAAGAATCATTGGCCATGATAAGTCCCTTAGTATCAAACAGGGCAGTCTTAAGTCCACCTTAGAAAGCATTGAAAAGGAAATTATTGCAGATACCCTACGGCAGTGTAAGGGAAATAAGGCAGAAGCCGCTAGAATATTAGGCATTCCCAGGGTAAGCCTCTATAGGAAATTGAATGAATATCATCTACTTTCTTAAAATAGGAAAACTCTCCTAAAGCAAAATAAAGGACTCCCATCGATTGATGGGGTCCTGAATGATTAAATTTATATGATCCCTTTGATATAGTCAATAAAGATCATTATCTTCTCCCTTGATTTAAATAAATAGGCTTCTATTGTTTCTACTACAACCTCTTGATCTACATAATATTCCTCTCCTATTACCTGAAGAACATGATATTTGCCTTCACGATAATAACCTAAAACCCTCACTTCATTATGACGCGCCATCATTTCTCGATGGGCTCCATCGACCATTAAAAGGCCCACTGTCAGCATAGTAAAAATAAAGATCATGACAAAAAATACGCTCTTTTTCCTTTTTCGATTCATTTTTTTTGCAGCCACTCGACTCATATTCATCACCATTGTTATTGTGGACGAACTTAAGCCATTTTAAACCTAACTTCCGGCAATCTATTCGGTAAGATATTTTAGCGCCTCCCCCAGTACCTTGGCCAGGTAAAGGGCTGTTTTTTTTGCTTCGTCGATAGTATTGGCGTTGCTACCCACCTCAAGGAGCGCGTAATGATCGACTAAGTATTGATTGAATTTACCATAGGGCTTCACCAGCACTTCCTTGCTGAAGCCGGGGTAGCGTTGATCACTGACGTTTTTAATGAATTTTCCAAAGGTTTCAACCTGGCTTCGATTGGGAGTTTCAGAGCCAATAACAACCTGGAACCTTGTTGTTGCTTCATTATTGATAACGGCTCTATTATTCCGTATTAGATTATCTCGATTTGGACTGGTTTCCACCTGATCATAGCCATCTCGATGCACATCAAAAATGACTTTAATCGAGGGGTGTTTCTTTAATATGGCCTGGGCGGTGCTTAAGGAACGGCTATAGGAACCATTATAGGAAGGATGGTCATGATAGGTGGTATCATGGATAACGTTAAATCCTTGACTCTCTAGCTCCTTTGTTAGAATTTCACCGATAGTAATAACTGAATACTCCTTCCGCAAGGTATGGAAATTACCCTCTGAGGCAGGTTGATAGGACTCGGTTCCATGGGTATGATAAATGAGAATTTGGGGTTGATCCTTGTCTAGTTTTAGCTTTTCAGGAAGTACATTATTGCCAAGTACCAAGGCCCCATTCTGATCGAGACTGTCAACAATGTCCGATTCATCAGGGATATAGATACCTTCCCCTGCTTCTCCCAAATCATCTGGATCAGCCTCGGGTTCCGATGGAATGGCGGTATCCTCCCCTGGCTCAGCCCCATCATTGGGATCAACATAAAACACATCCTCTTCCTGTTCCGAATCTGGATCTACACCGCTACTGGCCAGGACCAATTCCTCATCATATAGGGCAATGGCTGGAAACTGAGATTGGATAAAGGTATAGGGATTTCTTAAGTCTATAAAGAGAATTTGTTTAATAGATGTATGATAGAGCCCCTTTAGGCTTCCCCAAAGGCTACCCGATTCCGAATCGATTCCCGTGGCTGGAAGCACATGATGAACGACCTTCCTCAAAAACTGATAGTAGGCCTCAGGTTGTCCCAGGATAAGCTGTCGTGTTTCCACATTCGCCGCTTCCTGGTCTGAAGAGGCTAATATATTCTGATTAAAGACCATTTTACCAAGCATTAAAAATATGGCTAAAATTAATATCATAATAATCACATTTCGGTAATCCTTGAAAAGAGACCGTTTTTTAGTAAACAAATTAAGCACCCGCCTTCATAGGTTTCTATAGATACATATGAGGGGGGTGCCTATTTTATGACAACCATTTTCATTAATGGATGTATCGATTAACATCCTTTAGGTCTATTCCTGGATGCAGGGCTATATTGATGGCATTGGCAATAATTTGAGACAGATTGGTAATTACTTCGTCTATATCCTTTGGGGTCACCATTACATTAGCATTATAGGGCTCTAATATCTCTCGAATGAGGGAGTATTTCTCATCGTCCTTCAGGTCCATGAGCATTTTATAGAAATCGCTTCCCTTGCTGGATTGTCTCGTAAAGGCTTCAATTACTAAGTCTATGGTATCGCTGGTAAGGGTGGCAGCATCAACAACGGTAGGAACCCCAACAGCAATAACGGGTACTCCTAGGGTTTCCTGATTAAGGGATTGTCGTTTGTTACCAACTCCTGAACCGGGGCTTATACCTGTATTGGAAATCTGAATAGTACTATTTACCCGTTCCATTTTTCTTGAGGCTAGGGCATCCACCGCCACCACAAGATCAGGCTTCGTTTTTTCTACAATACCCTTTATAATTTCTCCCGTTTCGACCCCTGTCGTTCCCATTACCCCAGGGGAAATAGCACTGATTTCAGCTAAGTCCTGATCACTTTCCTTGTTGTACATTTGAAAAAGATGTCTTGTCACATATACCTTAGAAATTACCTTGGGTCCAAGGGCATCAGGAGTAATATTCCAATTGCCGAGCCCTACCACCAGGGCCCGTAGCTTGTCTTTTTTTCCGATAAGTTCCTTTATTTCCTTTGCCAATACCTGACTTACCTCATCCTTTAGGTCTGCGTCAGTTTTTCTTAACCCCAAGCATTCTAGGGTAATATAGCTGCCCTTTGGTTTTCCCATCACCTGGGCTGCCTCATCATTTAATACCTCAACCCGAGTAATTTTTATATCCTTTAATTCCTCCTGTTCAACGGATACCCCAGAAATCTCCTGCTGTTTACTCTCTTGATATAGCTCTCTGGCTTCCATTGCCAGGTCTGTTCTCACTTGAAACATGACTTCACCCTCTTTTATTTTATTGTTAAGTATTTTCCTTTATTATGAGATAAATAGGCAAAAAATATTTGAGTTTAAACAGTATAATATTTTTTCTTTTTTTAGTATAGTCCCAGTCGATAATGGTTATAACAGAAGCAGGAGGGATGAAAGTCTTGATTTAAAGCAATTAAATCAAACAAAGTGAATATTTGTGTTGCATTTTCATCTTATTTCTGATAAAATTACTGTGTTAGTGACCACGTAAGGGGGTGAACAGATTGGCAAATATCAAATCAGCTAAAAAACGAATTAAAGTCATCGCTAAGAAAACGGCAAGAAACAGAATGGTTAAGTCTCAACTTAAGACTGCAATCAAAAGGTTTGAAGAAGCTATTTCAGGCGGTAATTTTGATGATGCAAAGGCTAAGTTAAGATTTGTTGAGAAGAAGTTACATCAAGCTGCTGCTAAGGGTGTAGTTCACAAAGCTAAGGCGTCTAGAAAAGTATCTAGATTAGCTAAAAAACTTAACAAAGCAATTTAGTTTTTCCTACTTAAAAAAACCGTGTCTTAGTGAATCCAATAAAAAGATAAGCGTACAGAAGTACGCTTTTTTGCTTTTTATTTTATTATTTACAGCACATCTCGGCTAGAAGTAATTCCATTGCTACACGATCATTGATCTTTCCTGATTTTATTTGATAATCCATCTCTAAAAACAGATTTAATAGCTCCTTTAATCTTTTGACAGTATATCCCTTGCTTTGAACTGCACATTTTGAAGCTGTAAAGGGATGAATCCCTATTTTAGCAGCAATCATCTTTGGGGAATAGCCCTCCTCCAGCAACAGCTTAGTGGCTAAAATATGCTTTACCTGGTTGCTTAAGGTCACCATTAAACGAATCAGTGCCTCTCCCTCAGCTAATAGGTCATCGAGCCGGATCATGGCCTCGGAAAGATTTTTTTGACCGATGCTATCCAGCAGCTTAAAGATATCATTTTGATATTTAAAAATCGAGACCTTATCAATATGGGCTGTTTTTATTCTTTCTGCTTCCCCCATAAAGGCTATCACTTTTTTGATTTCATTGACAATATCCATCAGCCTTTGACTGGCATTTTTCCCAAAGTAATCAAGGTGATTTATTAAATAGCTGATTTCCCTTGGCTCAATTTTTTTTCCCTGGGCCGTAACAAAATCAGAAATCCACTTATTCAGCTCATTTTCCTTTAATCGTTCAAATTTAATCAGCTTTCCAGCTTTCCCGAAAGCCTTGATGAGTTTTTTTCGATTATCCACCGTTTCATTTCCATAGAATACTAGACATGTGGTATCAGGGATTTGGTTAAAATAAGCCATAAGCTGCTCTTCTTCATTTTCCGTTAGAACTCTCTTCTTACTATGAAAGGCTTCAAAATTTTTAATTGTTATCAGCTTTTTCTCGGCCATAAAGGGCAGGGTTTCGCAGGCATCTACCAGCTTTTCAAGGGTTAAATCCTTTCCCTCCAATTGAAAGTAGTTTAAGCTTTCAAAATCCGAAGTAATCAGGGCCTCTTTTATTCGCTCCACAATTTCCTCTATTAAATATAACTCTTCTCCATATAGTAAATACAGCTTATCAATTTGTTTGGCTTGTACCTCTGACAGTAATTTGTGATAGCTCATTTTTTTCTAATCCCTCTTCCCTTCCATACTTTTTACGTCGAAATAATACATATATAAACAATAACATTACATAATAGCCAAAAAGATAAACCAGCGAAATATCCTCTATGGTAATACTGCTGTTAGGTAAGCCTCCCGTAAATTGAACCATTTTATAAATATAGGTTAACAGTAAATTGGTCAATTGATTTATCCCTATCCCCAGGGGATTCCACAGGGTACCGAGTCCTATTGCTGCCAAGGCTAAGGTCAATAAAACACCTAATAGGGGTACAATAAGGAGATTGGCTCCTATTGAGATCAGGGAAATCTGTTGAAAATGGTAGAGAATAATGGGTATAGTCCCCAGTTGAGCTGCCAATGTCACAGACAGCAGTCCCCTAATATAGCCTGGTAGTTTATTTAGACATGCTGCTATAATGGGATAAAAAAGCAAAATACTAAGGGTAGCCCCGAAGGAAAGCTGAAAGGAGACCGTATACAGGGTAAAGGGATTCCACAAAATAGATATGAAGGCAATAAACATTAACCCATTAATCGAATCGTATCTTCGGTGGACAAAATAGGCTAACACATACAGGCCATACATTAACCCCGCCCTCACAATGGAAATTGGTAAGCCTACTAAAAATCCGTAGCATCCGATGAAAAGTAAGGTGATAATCAATCGTTGGTTCCTGCCCACCGAAAAAAAGCTTAGCAGCTTTTCAAGAATTAATACAATAATTCCGATATGTAAGCCTGAAACTGCTACGATATGGGCTGTTCCGCTCTTAGAAAAGGCATCCAGCATTTCTTCATTTAAATAGCCCTGATTCCCAAAGAGAATACTTTTCATTAAATCCACCTGGGGTACCGATATGCTCCTATCTAAAAAATTCTCTATACGGGATTTAATTCTGCCGCTCAGCAGAGCAAGGGAAGCCCCTTCAGGGGCAGTCACTCTACTGTCACTGTGGGCAGAAAGCCTGATAATATGAAGTATTCCCTTACTCCTTAAATAGACTTCATAATCCTCTAAGTGCCTTTGGGTTAGTCGAGAAATCACCTTTACCTGCCTAGCTTCTAAAAGGTACCCTGGCATTAATTCTTCAAGAACTGCTTCAGTCTTTGGAATCTGAAGTCTAGATTTTTCATGGATTGTATAACCCGTATTTTCTTCGGCCACAGAAAGTATCCTTACATCGACTTCCCAATACCACTTTCGTTCTCTAGGAACGGTTAACAATTCCATAGTCACCTTTTCATACTGATTATCGGCCAAAGGCAGCCTAGAGGGCATTTCATCTGCATGATACTGTACAACCACCCCTAAGATAATCATCAGTAAAGCCAATCCAGGGGCTCTTCCCCCTTTAAAAAGGATAGACAGGAGGCTGGCGGCACAAAATAGAAGCAATATACTAAAGGGGGTAACCTGTAAATTTACTATTCTTTGCAGTAAAACCCCTAAAACAAGAAAAATAAACAAAAATCCAAAGGGCCTTTTCATCAAGCTCCCTCCTTTTTGTTTATTTTTCGGTGTTTTCTATTAAACTCCTTTATTTTCTACCTTCTTTTTTCTCTCATGAAGGAGACTGCTGGTAATTGCGGTTATGGGGATAGTCAATATTAACCCAATGGTCCCAGCCACAGCCCTGATAATTTCTGAGGCAATAATATCTAAATTAATTATTTTTACCAAGCTGGTTTCATAGGCCATAAAGACCAGCAGTAATGGAATTGTACTTCCTGCATAAGCGAGAATCAAAGTGTTGGACATGGTTCCCATTATATCTCTACCTACATTCATTCCCGAAAGAAGTAAATCCTTTGCTTTAATATCTGGATTGGCCCGTTTCACTTCTTCCATAGAGGAGGCCACAGATATGCCCACATCCATCACGGCCCCCATGGAGCCCAGCATGATTCCGGAAAACAACAGCCCTCTAAAGTCAAAATCAATTCCCTGGGGAATGTACATGAGCATTCCCACTTCCTCCCCGGAAAGTCCCGTCAGCTTTACCTTGGAACCCACATAAAAGGTGATTAAGCCCGCTGCCAAAATGCCCCCAAGGACACCTACAATGGCTGAAAGGCTCTTATTGTTAAAGCCTGCAATCAAGAAAATAGTAATCATCGTTGTCAGAAAGGCCACCAAAATAGTCAGCATAATAGGATTATAGCCCTTTAGCATTCCCGGAAGAAGAATTTTAACAATAAACACAACGGTTAACCCTAATGAAATCAAGGTTTTAAGCCCTGTTTTTCTCCCTATTAATAGCAGCAGTGCAACAAAGACAATAACTATGCCATAAACATAGCTGTCACGCACATATTCTGTAATATGTACCTCATAGGATACTTCTCCTGCTTCTTCATATTCATCTATCATCAATAATACCTTATCTCCGGCCTTTACAGGTATATCGTAGGCATAGCTGTCTGCCAGAGCATGTTCAATGGTGATAACCTGTCCCTTAAATTCCCCTGAAAGAATTTTAAGGGTTACCAGATAGGTTTCTAAAAAGGTCTCTTCATCTACAGGAGCTGGTTCAACCTCTAATACCTCACCCCGCTCCACATGACTCTCCATTGCTTCCTGTTCCCCATAGGCTATACCAAAGCCCATAAGCATTGATAGGATAAGTACAAAAGCAAAGATTTTTTTCATACAGCCACCCCCTCTACTGTAGCTATTATACCCGAAATTAAATGGCTACGTCAATGGCAGAAAGGGGAAAGCATACCTTCAGTGAAGGTGGTCAGGGGTAGGACGAATATCTGTATGCTGGTTTCCCTCATAGGTTAGCAGGGCATTAATTCTAACCTTTTGATTTAATTTATCATGCTTAATTTCTATATCCTGTGGTCTGCCGTCATCCTGATAATAGTTTAAAAATACATCCACAATATGGCTTGCTGCCTCACCGCTGACATCCTGATAAATATCCAGATACTCTCCCTCAGGAATCTCAAGGGTCAAATAATAGCCTGCATCATTTTTAATTCTTCTTTCTTGTATTCCATTAATCAAGTTATTACCCGCCTTTCTAACCGTAAATCTAGTACTCTTCGTTACCTTAAATGATAGCTCTCTGGTAAAATTTCCTGATCGCTATGATGTAAGGGTACTAGTTTTATTAGTTTCTCCTAAATTCCTAGTATTATCAGCTAAGCGGGAGAAATTAAATAAAATAGGTTTTTTCCTCAGCCACCTCAATCATATAGGGAAAGGTCTCCCGAGCTTCATTATAAAGCTGTAGTGTATTGGTTCCAGGGTATAAATGGGACAAAAGCAATCTTTTGATATTAGCATTTTCAGCAATTTCCCCTGCCTGTCTAGCTGATAGATGGGGAACGGATTCGTTCCAATCTTTATCGGTTAATCCAGCATCGCACAGGAATAAATCACTGCCCTTAACAAATTCAATCAGCCCATGAAAATACTTGGTATCCCCAGAGTAGACCAGCCTTTTCCCTCCCTTTTCAAAGGACATGGCATAGCATTCCACGGGATGGTCTGTTCGTAAAAATTGAATTCTAAATCCCTTAATATCTAGCCTAAGGCCATTTTGAATCCCGTGGATATCATAGGCCTGATTATATTGAATCCTTTGAAAGTCATCCTGTGGATTTTCAGGCATATATAAGGGTATAGGCTTATCTATTTTCCCCATGGTTTGCCCTAGATGAATTTTATATCGAAGCACCATCAAGTCAGACATATGGTCTGGGTGCAGATGACTGATAATGATCGCATCTAATTTATTTAAATCGTTACAATAGGCAAATAGCTTAGACAGTACCCCATTACCGCAGTCAATTAAAATTTTTGTATCATCCCCCTCAAGCAAGTAGCCTGAACAGGCTCCCCTTGCCTTAGGATAGGGTCCGTAACAACCCAAAATTGTTAGTTTCATCCCATTACTTCCTTTCATTCAATCAATTACTGTTTCTTTTCCTTAAAGGAATCATGGAGCCTAATAATTCGATCTACCTGTTTCAAATAGTTAATTGCCTCTAATACTGGTTCATAATAGGGCATAATTTTCTTAGCCCGATACAGATGCCATTTTGCCTTTTCAAAGTTTTCAAGCTTCATATAAATTAATCCCACTTGATAATGCCCATAACCATTTTCAGGGGCTCCTTCCAGCAATAGCTTACCATATTTTAAAGCTTCTTTAATATTTTCTAGTTTATAAAAATAAATTTGACTTAAACTCAAAAGCACATAGGAATCAGATGGATAATGGGCCAATACCTTTTTGTAATACTTGGCTGATTCTTCATAATTCTCCAACTCATAGGCGGCGGCGGCAATACCATTAAAGAGGTCTGTCATAAATTCATCGTCTTCCTTTTTGAGGAGGTTTAGGGAATTTTTATAACAATCCACTGCCTCCTCATTTTGCTCAACCTCATAGAGCAGGTCCCCCAATAGCTTCCAATAATATGGACTATCGGGCTGCTTTCCCATTATCTTTCTCATATATTCCACTGCATATTCATAGTTCCCCAGATTGCTGAGGGCCAGCACCATATTACTTACCAAATATTTATTGTTTGGATTCTTTTTCAATGCATCCTTACAAATTGTAATGGCCTCTTCCTCCATATCATTCATGATAAAAAAGCTGCTCATATTTAAATAGGGTTCAACGGAATCCGGCTGCAATATCAGGTGAACCTTCAGGCATTTAATAGCCTTCCCAATATTCCCTGATTCTTCATAATAATAGGCCAATTCTTCAAACTGATAAAAGCGTTTATATTTCTTTAGAAAAAATGGATTATGCTTAAGAATAACTAAAAGTCCATAGTAGGCAGTATCATATCGCTTTGCTCTCATGTGGACCCTTATTTCCTTATAGAAAATATTCCAGGAGTCCTCACAGTAGCTTTCTCCCAGCAGCTGATATTTTTTAATCCAGCCATCTTCCAATTCCTTAGCCTTTAGGGTCTCCCTCGGGAAGAATACCTTCTCTTCTACCCTTTCCTCGTCAATTTCTTTAACTAACCCATCGTAAAGGGCTTTTCCTTCACCGCTATTCTCGAAGCAGAGCTCTATCCAGTAACCTGGTATTCCCCGATGACTAGACTTAACCCTTAGGGAAATTAGGGATGGGACTGGATTATTAATTTGATTAAACTTCTCAGGCACCTCGTCTATTTTTAATTGTTTTTCAATAAAGTTTCTTTGTTCTTCTTTATTGGAGAAAAAAATATTTAACGTCATTTTCCTCCTCCTCTCTTATCTAAAACTACAGCTTCTTTCTATTCTACTATAACTATCTCATTTTGTTAACATAAAAAACAAGGGTTTTTCATTGATTTAACTAATTTTAGAACAAAAGTGGCTATTGCCACGTTTGTTTTCCAGGGAACCCATGGGTTCCCTAGGACGCTTCGCTGTACTCTCCTTATTTTAATAAGGGGTGACGCCTCTTAACACCCCCCCATGTCATAGGAAAAAAACGAACTTTCCCTATAAAACAAAAAAATAATGCCGTCCTTTTCTATAAACAGCATTATAAGGTTCAAGCTGTATCAAATACATCAGCCTGTCCAACTGATTCAAATTGTAAGTAGGCCAGCCCAGGCTGGCCTAGTATTAGCGATTAAGAATTAGGTATCCAGGGGAATAACCAGGAAGGCTGTCCCCTCTTCGTCCTCCACTTGTACCACCAATTGATTGCCACTATTGAAATATTGTATGTATTTGATTGAACCACCATTCTTTAGTATACATTTACTACTGTCACCGGTAATAAGATAGAGGGAATTGTCCTTTTTGTAGAGAATACCTTCACCTACCAGAACAAAATTTACCCTTTTCTCTTTCCCGTATTCCTTCATAATGAAGGTCTCTGCATTTTCAAAGTCCCGGGTTCCGCCATCGTCTAATGCAGTAATGCTAAAGAAGCCCAGTGGCTCTTTTCCTCCATTGGAAAAGACAATGGACCGGGAGTTCATCTGGACCCGTTCAATATAATCATTGGCCCCATTTGACAAAAGTCCCTTTTCCTGTAAATGGGTAATGGTTTTTTGTTCCCTATTCAGCAATCTCACATCTGTAGGCCTCTCGATACCGGTACGATAGAGTAAGAAGTGATCATCTAAAGACCATCCCGGAGCACCGATTATATAACCGGGAGCCTGTATTTCATCCCAAATATTGATTTTTTTCGTTCTGCGATCAAATATCCCTATTTTATCTGACAGCTGTATTGGGCCATTCTCCAGCTGAAGCTCCTTAACAGACTTGCCATCCTCCTTATAAAGAAAAGCAATATACTGTTCATTATGACTCCATCTAGGATAGATACCATAAATTAGATCATGAACCAGCTTGCCGCTATCGGCTCCATAGCTGATAAAACCCTTGGGGATACCCCCTTGGGATAATAAAAAGCTAATATAACCACCTTTGGGAGAAAAGGTTATGGATTCTTCCAGGGGCAGAGCCAGCTGCTCCATTGGTAAATCTGAAATCACTGTAATCCTTTGCTTATCAGCATAGTAGAGCTTAATTTCTTTATTTTTCAAATCCACGAAGGCCAGCCTCGAGCCATCTTCCTTCAGTATATAGTTATTTATGTCTTCAAGGCTGATTTGTCCATGGATCAATTTCTTCCCCTTCTCCGTTTGGTGATAAAGACTATAGCCATCGGACCCTTTAGTAAAAGTAAAGCTTCCGGTTGAAGCCGGAATATTCAGTTCTGCTTCAAATTCTTTTCTTTCAGCCCATTCAAGGGCTTCAAGATCCAATAAATATGATTTATTATTACCCATTAAGCTCAATTTTCCATCTACTTCAATCAGGGCCATTGTATCGGTGATTTCTGTACCCTTAATTGTATACTGATTGTCTAGGTATTCAATTTCAATGGGGGCCTCCTCCATCTGACTCATAACCTGGGTTCCTTTTTTTTCCTCAAGGATAGAATCCTGCAAATTTAATTTTTCTTCTTCACCATTACAACCGGCCAAGAGCAATATGATGAATATAAAAAGAGCAAATCCTTTTTTTAACGGCATATTCTCCCTCCATTTGTTCCCGTCACAGACAACCTACTGCATAGGATGCGACGTTCAATTTTTTGTAGTTTTCCAATATTGACCAATTTCTATTCAATTTCTTCCTATTTTCTACAACAAATTGTTTTTTCCCTTTTGTACTATAGGCTTTTCTTTTTGCCCATTGTTTAATATGATATAAAAAACAGAAAAAAATCATAAAGGAGACGACCCATGAAAAATCATTCTACTGTAAGCAAGCTAATTCTACTACTATTCTTTTGCCTGCTTCTTGTAACAGGCTGTATGCAGGAATCCCAGCAGGAACCCCTTTTATCGGTTCATATTCTAGATGTGGAACAGGGTGACAGCACTTTAATCATTACCCCAGACCAACAGACCATCTTGATTGATGGAGGGGAATCACAAGCTGCCCCTTATATTATCGGTTATTTAAAGGATAATAACATAAGCAAAATAGACTATATGGTTGCAACTCACCCCCATTCAGACCATATTGGGGGATTGGCGGAAGTCATTGATGCCTTTGAGATTGGTGAATTAATTATGCCTGAAATTATACATAATACAAAAACCTTTGAATCTCTTTTATTAGCAGCCGATGCCAAAGGTCTTTCTATTACAGCGGCAAAAAATGACCTTTCCTACCAGCTTAATGAAGACCTTTTATTGTCAATTTTAGGGCCTATAAAGGACTACGGAGATAATCTAAACAATTGGAGTGCTGTTACCCGGCTTCAATATAAGAAAAAGGCCTTTTTATTTATGGGAGATGCAGAGGCCCCTGTGGAAGAAGACCTCTTAGCCCATTACGACCCCTCAGCCCTGGCAAGCCATTTTTTAAAGCTTGGTCATCACGGGAGTGATTCCTCAACCACTAAACCCTTCCTTGATGCCGTTAACCCAGAGATTACGGCAATCTCATCGGGCAAAGGAAATCCCTATGGGCACCCCCACAGGGAAGTCGTAGAAAGAATAAAGGATACGGCCATGTATCGTACGGACCAGCAGGGAACAGTTGTACTCTACAGCGATGGCATAGAGATTTGGTCCCATGAAAAACCTATTGGGTCAGAGTAAAAGGGATTTAGCATCCAGGTTGCCTCTTAAACATTAAACAGGTATTGATCAAAGACATTTTTGGTCCATGGCTCTCCCATGTATCTTTTGGTTGAAATGAACCCATAGTCCTGTTGATAAAATTTAGCTGCAAAATCCTTTGTCCACTGATGCTGACTATTTATAATAGCAGTATCAGTGGTTTTTTCTTGTTCAGACAGGCCCCTATACCACTGGACGAAAAGATCAGCAATGGCTCCATAGGCCTTATCGATATCAGTGGTTCTAATTAACCCATTGAACTTATTATTAATTACATCCCCTTCTAAAAAGGACTGGGGCTTAAATTCTTTAATCAATAATTCACTATGCTGCAGGTCTGCCTCCAGAAGGGCAGGTATTCCCTTCTGGGTTGTTAAGGCTTCCCGTTGATAAAAAGGATAATGAACCAAAGCCAATACCCGCTTAGGAGCGATAATGACCTGATAAAAAAATAGGGGGTACAGGTACTGTTCCTGGGGATAGGCTATTCCAAAATCATAATGGTATAAATGCATGCCCTTTACAGCAAGTACCGGAAACTTTTTGATACGCTCACCTTGATATAAATTAAGCTTTCCTTTAGAGAAAATCCTTTTTTTATTGCTTAACTTAGGCGGTAATCCTACTTCCGAAAGCAAACTAGTCTTTTCTAAATAATGGGTCAATGGATACAAAGGCAATGGAATCATCATTTAATTTTCTTCCTCCCTTTCATAAAGGAATTAATTTCACTTCGATCTTCTTTATCTAATTGATATACATCACAGACCACCTCATCTATTTCCCATTGCAGCCTTTCATAGTCTTTACTGGGAATCAATTGATTGATCCCCTCAATGAGAGTTTCTAGCCTTTCAATGTCCCGTTCATGAAATTCATTGGGTATCGGGATAGCCCGTAGGGGCGTACTATAGAGCTCTAAGTATTCCCCCTTTCGCTTACCACGAAAAAACAACCAAAAATAAATCAAGGAGGAGTTCAACAGGGCTGTTATGGCAGAATAGGATATTTCTGTTGTCTTTCGAGTCAGATAATAAACATCTGCGCTAGCATACCAGGGACCTGCCACATGGGCAAAGGTATTTTCTAAGGCCCTTTGAGGAACAACAATTTTCTCTCCCTCAAAAATCTGCTGGGTTCTGGGCCATTGCAGGGCATACCATTTTCGTCGTCCCATCCTTACCTCTCGCCTTTTCTCCAATAGGGGCCGATATTGCATCAAATGGTTATACAGGGCTGGATACGCCTCTTGATCAATATTTTGGTGGTCATCTATATAGAGAATATAACGGGGCTTTTGTGTCAGGGTGTAATATGGTTTAATATCACTATTCTTATAAAAGGGCTTTAGAAACCTTCTATAGGGCTTCTCTGACAGTCCCAGAGCAGTAATTTCCTTCTCTGTTAGCACAAAAATTCCCCTTCCTTCCTGACCCCCTATTCCTAATTCCGCTGCTCCCTTAGGAGAAAGACGATCTGCCCCGCTTACAATCCCTTGGTTAATCTGAAAAAGGTCTTCGAGCCTTCGGGAATTACGGGCTACGATCCTGGAGAAGATTTGGGATGGGGCAGCATTTCTTTGAATAATCATTTGCCCCCGATAATCAAAAATTTCTTCCTGATTCACTGTACTTACTATAATTTCTGGCTCTGGCCTTTGATCAATTAAAACCCTTTGTAGGTCCCTTTCATTAATTTTCTTACACTCAAAACATATGAGCTTTATGGGCTGCTTCAAGTCCTTACCCTTTGAAGCAACCAATATTAAGTTATGTTGTCCCTTCGCCCCTTTAAATAGGCCTACTTCATTGAAATTTACCAGGAGCCAAAGGGATAATTGATTTTGAATAAAGGACCTAAGCCCTTTGGCACCATCGGCAGTTACAAAATAATTGGTTGTAATATAGCCTAGTATTCCTCCAGGCTTTAATAATTCCCAACCTCGATAAATAAAAAAGTAGAAGTAGTCCATCTTCCCTTCGTAGTATCTTTGACCAAAAGGGGTTCCCTTAATGCTTTCAAAGAGGGCCTTATTTCCCCGTTCTCCAATGTAGGGAGGATTTCCCACAATGATATCCATTACTCCCTCAAGGGCTGTTATTTCATTCCCTGTTAAAGCGTCTCCCTTAATCATTTGAAGGGCTATGGGAGATCCACAGGGCCTATCCAGCAGGAGATCAAGCTTCATTAACAGGAGTATTCTACAGAGGATTACTGAATTTAGCTGCAAATCGATTCCAAGGAGGTTATGATGTAATATTTCAGAGAGAAGGGCTTCATCATCGACAATTTTATTTTGTTGGTTTAATAAGTGCTTTTTCAAAGAAAAGAGAATCTCCAGGGTTTCCCTGAGAAAGGCTCCTCCCCCACAGGCAATGTCTGCAATTTTAATATTGTCTACTACCTCAAAAAATTCCGCCAGCTGGCCCTTAGTTAGTGAAGTTATCTCCCCCTCGAGAAATCTCTCAAGGGGAATGTCTGGTGTAATCCTTTTCTTTAAAAAAAAGGTAATGCTATTTAATACAATGGCCCTGACAATGGACTGGGGAGTATAATAGGTACCGGTTTTACTCCGAAGCTCCTTTTGCAGCAGCTCCTCATAATAGGCCTCCAGCTCCTTCAAGCTCAACTGGTGCATTCCATGGGGTAAAAAGCTAAAGCGATCTAAAACTGTTGTTTCTAAGCTGATATAGTGCTTTACAGCGATTTGTCCATAGGCCTCCCACTTTTCTTGAAACCGATGATCAAGGAGAAAGGTCATCAAAAAGCTTTCCCTGCTGTAGCTTTGATCATCCAAATGCTGGTAGTAATACATATTTAAATAAATCCACAGAAGTACCTCAGCCTCCCCAAGACCAGTATCAATGACGATCTCTTCAATTAGTTCCCCAGCGCACTGTTTAAATTGCTTTATCATAGATTTACCTTCCTAGTACCCTATTGTGATTATATTCGTTTTCCAAATTTAAAGTTTTCATGACGAGGTACTAACCTTTTTAAAAATTATATCAAAATTTTAAATGGATTAAAATATAGAAAAAGAAAGGTGAAGACATGGGTCTTCACCTAGTATCAATCACATTTTTGGGCATTTATATGATTGAATCCAATGTATAAATGTGTATTGGTTACTAAAAGTATTCTACAAAATAATACAAATTCCTTTTTATTTCTATGATTTTAATTGAAAAAATTTTAATAAAATTAGGGTGTGTCTGAATACTCCGAAGGGTGCAGATTTTACTGAATTTTTGTTCCAAGCAAGGCGCTTTTTTGAAGGCATACCAGGGGTACGTCAAGGAAAAGCAACGCTGCGTGGGACAAAAAAGCGGTGAAAGATGCCCTTGAGTGGGTTTTCAGACACGCCCTAATGAAAGTCATCATTTTTAACGATATATTTAATAGAATAGGGTATCAATTTAAAACAGAGGAGGGATCTCAATGAAGACTGTCGGCTCTGTCAAAAGAGATCGAGTAAATCGAATGTATGTAGATCGTAAAATCACGGTGAACCGAATCACTACTGTTGACCCCGTTGACCCCATTAAGCCTGTTCATAATCATACGTCCCATGTGAATGAAAATTTCATGCTCTTAGCAGGTGCCTTCTATGATAACTTCTCTCTGCTTAAGGGTCACTTTAAAAAATTCTATCAGCACCAGCAGGAGCTGGAAAGGCTTTTCGAGAAAGTCCCTGAAGAAGATGACGGGTCTGTTGAAAAAATGATTCAACTAATCAGCGAGCTAATAGTAAAATATAATTGTGCCCTCCGCTCTCTAAAACAATTGGAATCTAGCCTTGCTAATCAAAACCAAAGTCAAGGGTTATACGAAGTACTGTCACATTATCAGTTACAGCTTGGCAAGATTGGCATAACCATCTTAGGGGATCAATCCTTAAGCTTTAACCCCTCGATCTTTAAGAATAATCTTACCTACAACCAGGATTATTTAACCTTTTTATTTGATTATCAACAGGGCTTGGTAAAAAAGCTATTTACACTCTTTAAAAACATTAAAGCCTCTACCCTTAAGCTGCTCCCTACCTATGACCAGAATCAATCTCAACCCATAGCAGGAATTCTACTGGATCAAAAATACTAAAACCAAAGCATTGGAACAATTTAAATAATGTCGTCTATGGTCAGCTCCTCATCCTTTAAATGATGTAAGCAGCTTCCCAGCTTTTCAGTTAATAACTCCTTTGCTAGCTTTAAATCCTCTGAACTGGTGCATTCTACCTCAAGGCGATTATTTTGATAGACCAGGGTGGCAAGGGTATCATCATCATACATTAAGCAATAGATTTGGTCTTCATCGGCTTGAAGGTAGTCCTTCATTTCGGTCAGGACCTTTTTAAATTGTTCTGGCTGAGAAACAATGTATACGCTTTGATACAGGGTGCAATCCCCCTCTTGATCTTCATAAGAAAGTAATCTATTGATAATCTCCATCACTTCCAGGGGATGTTTTTTAAAGTAGTCTCCATAGGTAAAGTAGGAGTGTCGGATTTTTGCACGGTCATAGGACTCAATAATTTGCCCAACCAACATCGTTTTAAATTGATAGGGTAGTAAAATTACATTACTGCTAAGGATTTTATCCTGCCCTTGATGATTAATTCTTGCCAGTACAAGCTCATTACCCTCGGGGGTTTCCCCCAGGTCTTCACTTGAAATAATATGTCGATCCTCGGTAAAGAGATTTTTTAAATGAATGTCCTGTCCCTTAACCCTATTGATTTCGTATAGTCCCAGATAACTGTCAGCAGCCCTTTGCAGCAGTTGGACCTCCTCCATCTTCAGTCCTTCCCTATGCTCTGATAAATACACTTGGGTAAAGCTTTTTTCCTTTGTTACAGGATAGTCGTATGCCAACCAGTCCATAAATTGGTGCTGAAGCTGATTATTTTTATCTAAAAACCGCTGCTCCAGTTCCTTTAAGACAGACCCATCGCAGCTTTGATAGATATATGGAATAAGCTTTTCTGTAATTAACTGGCTGATGTTCATGCTGAATCCTCCTATTTTAAAATTGAGTTTGTGTATTATTTTACCCATCAAGGCCCTTTTGCCATGCTGAGAAATTTATATAAAAATCCTTAAAAAACGTAGTAAAATAAAATATAATGCCTGTCATTGATTCAAATGCCCATTTTTGCAATTTCCCTTTGTTGTAAAAAGCCCAGCAACAAGGTATGATAGTACGTAATGAAAACCTGAAACAACATTGAGGAGGATTATCTTGGCAAAAGTTATCTCACTGAATCATTATCTAAATCAAAGACAAAATCAGAAAAATTCATTTCAGCCTTCCCCAAGGCCCATTTGGTTCTCACACATAAGAGATGCAATTCATACCTTAGCCCTTAAGGATCAAGAGGTGATTTATCGAAATATACGCTATCATTATTACGATGATTATCTAGTCTATGTACATCAAATGGGATTTCAGGATAACAGCTATAACTTTCAACAGTATTTATTGGATAAACTAATTTTGAACCAACCCTTTAAAATAGTCCACGGAGTTGATTTTTCCGGAGCCTACCAAATTAATCGACTTTCTAAAAGTGATTGGGAAAACATTGCTGACATGATTGTGCGTATTAGCCTTGTCCATTATTTAAAGGCTGAGGATTTTCTTGTGAACACGCAAGAAATGGCCCGGCAATACCATTGGAATCAGGTATTAGTAGATTCTGACTAAATATTAGAACCTTAAGTATCGCTACTCAGCGTTCAGATTGTAGATAAAGTTTTTACGATACAAGATGAACTGGCTACGATACTTAAGGTTTCTTTGTTTTTAATAGCACCAGATTTTTAACTGAAATTTCAGGTTCACTAAAGGCTTTTGCCAGCTTGGCCCTTAAAATAGTCACTTCAATGGGTACTTTTCTTTGATTGAATTTCTCCTTTTCGATATAATCACTGATTAATCCCTTTAAAAATACAATATCGCTGTTTTTAAAGGTGTCACTTTCTACGATAATTGGCATGAACTTTTCCATCTCCGCCCTTGTTGGGATATCCTTGAAACGCCCAAATTTGCTTATTTCTTCATTGATATTAATTGTAAATTGAACCATCATACCATCGTCATTAATTTTATGTAAAAAGGCTACCAAATTACCATACAGTAATTGAAAACATTGATATTGGCTGGTATTCATGGGGATTGTATAGATTAAATTAACATGATAGGCTAAGCCATTGTGAGCCACCACCGGTTTCATTGTAAATTCTCCCTTCTATAAAAATTTTCCCTTTCATTCGAGAATTTTCAATATATATATCATCCCATTAAAATCCCAATCTTTCAAGAGATTTTTTTTATTAAGTTTATTTAGTTTCCTTTATACATATATTCTATAGAGGTGATAATATGAAAAATAAAGCAGGCTCTTTATTGGCCTTTTTACTACTTCTCTTTTCTTTCTCAATTGTTACGATTTTTTTTTCAACTGAGGCAACAGTTAAGACCTTTCGGCACTACGTCTCTCTGGATTATAAGATCTCCCTCGAGCTGCTCAACCAATATATGTCAGGTGAACCCGAGGAAAAGCAGCAGGCTGAGGTGGAAATCATTACTGCAATTTTAAAGACCCTGGAATATGACTCCTGGCAGGATTTTATTGAATACATTGAATTTAAACATTATGTGGAAGTCATTAAACCCGATAGCCCACCCCAGCTAATTACTGTTCTCAATTTATCTAAGGATGTCTCGGTCATTGCCATCTATAAATTGGTGGGAGACAGCTATGTTTTTGATGACAAAATAGAGGGGTTAGTATATATAGATGGCTTGGAATTCATTGCCCTGGAGACTCAAAGCCAGCATGCTATGGTGATTCATCAGACCCTTGATGAAAAGCTGGGAGGCTTTTTTATCGAAAAGTATATAGAAATCTACTATTACCTGGAAAATGATTTTAAAAATGTATGGTATAAAACCCTGTACTACGAAGAAATTTATCGAGACAGCTGGGTGAATTCCCAGGGCAGCGAGGAGCAATGGAATCGGGTGGTAGAGGAAACGGCCCTGGATTTTATTAGCCAGGAGCCCTTTAAGATTAACAGCATCTCCACCCATTCACAGTATCAGGCTAATGCTAAAAAATTTCCCGAGCCAGAGCAGTTTAGCCTTACCCAATCCGATTCCTATCAACAATCCTATCAATGGAGCAGTATTTATCAAACCTTTATCATTGGAGAAGTGAATCAGGAGGTCTTCTTGACAAGGGCGGCTCTATTAGAGGATATGGAAAGGTCTGTTGAATACCTCTACGGCATTAAAAATCAAAACTATAAAATGATGACTACCCGGGGAGAAATTTTTTATCTTTCCAAAAACAAATTTAAAGGAATTTTACAAATTATCATAGAGGAATGATATAATCGAAACAAAAGAACTGATGAGGTGAAAAGATGACAACAAAGAAGCTTTATTTAAATGATTCCTACCTTAAGGAATTCACCTGTACAATTTTATCAGCTGCCCCCTACCCCGAGGATGACAGCCGTTATGTACTTCTATTAGATCAGACAGCCTTTTATCCCGAGGGGGGCGGTCAACCCTCAGACACAGGTTATATTGGCAATAGCTTTGTAAGCTACGTCTATGAAGCGGAAGGCATGATATATCATGTTACGGACCAGCTTCCCCAGGAAACCAGCGCCCTTCCCTGCCGTATTGACTGGCAAAGACGACATGACCATATGCAGCAACATCTTGGTCAGCACCTGCTCTCTGGGGTTTTTGAAAAGGAGATGAATGCCAATACCATCGGATTCCATCTGGGAAAGGAGCTGGTGACCATTGATTTGGACTGTAGCAGCCTTACAGAGCAAGAGGCCCAGACCGTAGAAAATACTGTGAACCAGATTGTTACCAGGAACCTATCGGTAAAGCTTCATTACCCAGATCAACAGGAGTTAAAGCATTTTCCTCTCCGAAAAGTTCCTTCAGTCGCCGAGAACATCCGGATTATTGAGGTGGACAACTATGATTACTCCCCCTGTGGGGGCACTCACCCCCACTTCACTGGTGAGGTGGGCATGGTAAAAATCAGACGATGGGAAAGGCTTCGGGAGGGAGTTAGAGTTGAATTTCTCTGCGGCCAAAGAGCACTGAAGGACTATCAGTGGAAAAATGATCAAATTAACCAATTGGCTACCCTTTTTTCCGTTAAGGATAACGAGGTGCAAGCTGCCACAGAGCGGCTTATGGAGGACAATAAGGCCCTCTATAAAGCCCATCAGCAGCAAAAGAGAACCCTTTTAGAATATGTGGCCAGAGAATTATATCATCATGCCGAGCAGCATAAGAATTACTTTATTGTCTCTAAAATATTTCTTAAGGAAGACATTAAGGAGCTTCAAACCTTAGCTTCCATTTTAAATCAGATGCCCAGAGCAATCGTTCTACTGGCAACGGTTAATGAAAAGGCCCAGCTGGTTTTTACCCGTTCCAAGGAATTGGACATGGATATGAACAAATTGTTTAAGGAGGTCATTACACTGATCGATGGCAAGGGAGGCGGTAACGCCATTACAGCCCAGGGCGGCGGTAACCTGGTTTCAAATCTAGAAGGATTAATGGAAGCTGCTGTCTTTAAGCTGAAAAAAGAATATATCAAAAACTAATTTAGGCTCCGCCTTTGACCGCTTTTGGTCAGGCAGAGCCTTCTTTTTATGAAGGAGCTACTTTTTAGCGGTAAATCCACCCTATTTTTCCTAGGATTTTAACTTCTTAAACCGGTAAAAGCTTTTCTTTTTTTGCAATAGTCCTATGTCTCCATACATAATTACCCAGATAAGTACAATACTAATGATAATTGTTATAGTGGGGTGAGCATAATGAGACGTCTAAAAAAAACGCTTTCAGATAAGGAAATGAATATTAATATTACCAGAGATGAAATAAATAATCAAAATTTAAGTAAAGACCTTCAAAGTAATTATCATTTTTTGAAGGCTATTTTCAGAAATTCCAATGATATTATTTTTCGTAAACTCAAGATATTTAATGACAGTCTTTCAGAGGATGCTATTCTTATTTTTACCGATGGGTTAGTAAATTCCCAAAAAATCTACGAGAGTATTATCAAACCCCTTCACAGGTATCGGGATGTGTACAAGAATACCCTTCAATATCAAGGACTTGAGCTTCAAAATATAAAAAATATCATTACAAACAATGAAATGGAAGAGGTTGAGGCAATTAAGGATATTGTGAATAGTGTTTTATCCGGAGATTCTGTCTTAATTGCCGAAGGCTCAAAAAAGGGACTGGTTATTGATACAAAGGGGTGGGATAAGAGAGCTGTGGAAGAACCCATGGTCGAAAGAGTGGTCAGGGGCTCCAGAGAGGGATTGACTGAGAGTATTCGCAGCAATACGGGCCTTATTCGCCGGAAACTTAAGGACCCAGCTCTGAAAATTCATGAAATGAAGGTTGGTATCCGTACCCAGACCTTTGTGTCTGTTCTCTATATTGAGGATATTGTCAACAAAGAGCTTTTAAAAAAGGTAATTACTGAAATTGAGAATATACAAATAGACGGCATTCTGGAAAGTGGTTATATAGAACAGTATTTAGAGACCCATCAGTATTCCCCCTTTCCTGAAATGCAAATAACAGAGCGTCCAGACAAGGTCTGTGCTAATTTACTAGAGGGAAGAATTGTTATTTTAACAGATGGAGCTCCCCAGGCCCTTATCTTGCCAATTTCCTTTTTTAGTCTTTTTCAGTCCCCTGAGGATTACAATGAGCGTACCTTATTTGGAACCTTGACTCGTTTCCTCCGTTTTGTCGGCTTTTTCATTGCTACCTCCTTCCCGGCAATCTATGTGGCCCTTATCTCCTTTCATCAGGAGATGCTCCCTGCAGGCCTTATTTTAGATTTATCGAGAAGCAGGGCCCAGGTACCCTTCCCCCCGGTGGTGGAGGCTATTCTAATGGAGGTAACCATTGATCTGTTACGGGAAGCCAGTGCACGACTACCGGGCACCATAGGCCAGACCATAGGGATTGTAGGGGCCATTGTGATTGGTGATGCAGCCGTTAGGGCCAACCTGGCCAGCCCTGCCATGGTAATCGTTGTGGCCATTACCGCCATCGGCAGCTATGTGATGCCCCACTACAGCACCTCTTTTTCATTACGTGCTGTAAGGTTTCCTATGATTTTTATGGCGGCCAGCTTTGGGGCCTTTGGCCTTATCATCGCCTGGAGCTGGATTATTATACACCTTTGCAGTATGGATTCCTTTGGTTACCCGTACTTAAGCCCCTTAGCTCCCTTAAATAAGAGCCTCTACAAGGACGGATTTTTGAGGATGCCCCTCTGGCACCTCCGAAAACGCCCTGGCACCACCAATAAAAAAAATACCTACCGTTGGTAAAGGAGTACTGCCATGTATCAAAGGTATAAAAATGGAGAAATCACAGCAGTTCAAACCTATATCATTATTATCAGCATCATGATTGGAACAGGTATTTTAAATCTCGCCAAGCTTGTTGCTGACGTGTCTCAGCAGGATGCCTGGATATCAGTCTTCTTGAATGGTCTGTTAATCAGCGTAATTATAGGACTGATTATCTATACCTTTAAGCAATACCCTCAATTAAACTTTTTAGAATTGTGCTCCCATCTATTAACTAAGCCCATAGGCTACCTTATTGCTTTTTCCTATGGATTATATGTAATTTTTGCCACCAGTACCATCATACGATTTTTGTCAGAGATGATTTACACATGGTTTTTACCCAACACCCCTATTTATGTCATTGCCATTATCATACTGGGTACCACCCTTTACATGACTTCCGGGGGACTGACGGTTTTGGCTCGTTTTAATGAGGTAGTGTTTTTTCTGTTAATCCCCTTCACCCTCTTGATCTTAGTTGGCCTGCCAGAGATTCGTTTAATCAACCTGAGGCCGGTGGGCGGTAGCGGCTTAAAAAATATTATTTCAGGGATCATTCCCTCCTTTTACGCCTTTGGGGGCTATGAAGTAATCATGATTTTTTATTACTATATTTCTGATAAGGAAAAATCCATTGGTAAGTATTCTATGATTTCAGCCTTTATTGTAGGAATCTTTTACACCGCCAGTGTCGCTACCCAAATGGCTCTTTTTGGGCATCAGGAGATCAGATGGATTCTTTACCCTGCTATTAACTATCTTGGGGCCGTGGAATTTCCCTTAATCGAAAGAATGGAGCTTTTTTTTGCAATATTTTGGTCCTTTACGGTTCTGGGCACTGCGGGACTTCAATATTATTCTGGCTGTATTGTGTTTCAAAACATATTTAAAAATAAAAAAAGCAATCTATATTCCTTTATTTTAGCCCCTATTATTCTCTTCATAGCCCTTTTACCCGAGAATGCTCCTCAGGTGGCACAACTTGGTGAAATAGTGGGGAAAATTAATATTTTCTACGGTTTATTTCTTCCATTGCTTCTATTTCTTGTATCTACTATAAAAAGGAGGTTTTTCTTCCATGAGGGTTAAAAAAATAGTAGTGCTATTAATTCTATGGCTGCTAGCAGTTTCCTTGACCTCCTGTTGGGATGCAAGGGATTTAGAGGAACTGTTAGTGGTCTATGGTCTGGGTATAGATGTGAGTGAACGAAATCCCGAAAAGTATATCGTAACAATGGGCTTTCCCACTATTTTGGCCGAGGCCCCTGAAAAGAAACATGAATTCTCAGTAGAGGTAGATTCCATAGGAGAAGCCAAAAGATACCTGCAAAATCTAGCCTATCGGGAAATTACCTACGGCAGCATTAGAATTATTATCATCGGAGAAGATGTGGCTAAACAGGGGATTATAAGGCATCTGGATGCCTTGCTTCGGGAACCCCTGTTTCCCGGCACAACCCGACTGGCAGTGGTCAATCAGCGGGCCGATGCCCTGTTAAAATTTAAACCAAAGGTTTCTCTTTTGGTTAGCAGCTTTTTATATGAATCAATCAAGCAAAGTCATCACTCCACTAACGTTCCCTTCACCACCCTTAGAAATTTTAATTATATGCACTATACCAACGGTATCCAGCCATCACTGCCTTATATTGAGTTTAATGAGAATAGTAGTACCATGGCTGTAAGCAGTACAGCCCTGTTTAATGAGGACAAGATGATTTACAGACTGGATGACAATAAGAGTAAGGCCCTGATGATTTTAAAGGGGGAGATACTAAAGGGCTTCTACACCGCATCATTTCTGGAGGGTGAAGGCTTTGAAGATGAGGCTGAGTATATTACAATTCGCTTCAACGAGGGCAAAAGTGAAATCAATACCGAAATCATTGAGGATCGAGTTCATATTTCTCAAGAAATTACCATTTATGGTTCGCTAGTGGAATATACCCCCAAGGAAGTTATCTTTGACGATGCACAACTCAAAGAGGTCGAAAAACATATTGCAAAGCATATTAACACTGATTTAAAGAATACCCTCGAAATACTGCAAAGCTTGGAGAACGACAGCGTTGGCTATGGACTTCATGTTCGGGCCAATCACCCAGATTTTTTTGATAATCATAACTGGCATCGGCAATTTGCCTATGCTGATATTGAAACCAAAACCACCGTAAAGCTTCAAACCGTAGGCATCACCCATTAAATAAAGCATCCAATGAGGATGCTTTATTTTGTTGGCTTGACAACTACTAAAAACATCTTAAATTTTTCAATGGCCTCCAGGGCGTGGGGGATATTGGCTGGCATTACCACCACCTCACCGGCCTTTACCATCAGCTTCTCTTCTCCAATGGTAATCTCAGCAGAGCCATCCAGTACATGCACCAGCGCATCACCTGATGCAGCATGGGCACTGATCGCTTCCCCTTGATCAAAGGCAAAGAGGGTTATACTTAGATCATCCCGTTGGGCAATGGTACGACTAACTACCTGGGCCTCTTGATACTCAATTAAATCTGTCAGTAGGGCCGCCTGGGAAACAGGCATGTTTTTTATCAGTTCTTGCTTTTTCATTTTTAATTCCTCCCGTAAATCGTTTTTTTTCATTACTGTAATTGTAGCCATAAATAAAAGAAAAGACAGTGATTTGAATCACATATTGGTAGTTTTTACATAAATCAATTATCTATGAAAATAGATATCTGAGAATTCTATGTTAATTTTTTCTATTCTTTTTTCGTATAGGTCTGTAAATTCGTCCACCCGAACCTGGTGCTCAGCTAAGAGCCTGATGGGAAGCTGTATGATAAATTCCGTCCCTACGCCATAATGGCTATTAACTTCAATTTTCCCCCCATGCAGTTCAACTAAGGACTTTACCAGGGATAGACCTATTCCACTTCCTTCATTCTTTCGTATCAAGGATTCGTTTAACTGGCTGAAACGATCAAATATAATTCCAACTTTATCTGGAGGAATACCAATTCCCGTATCCTTAACGGCCAAAATTGCCATATCTTGTTCCTTTTTCAGGGAAACCATAATTTTACCGTCGGGCTTCGTAAATTTTATGGAATTAGATAATAGGTTTAATATAATCCGTTCAATCTTATCGGGGTCACAGGCAGTGTAAAGCTCCTCCTGCTCCGCTACATATTCAAAGGCAATTCCTTTATTTTCTATGTATTCCTTCACTGAAACAGCTATCACCTCTGTTATCTTGGCAATGTCATTATTCTCTAAATTAATTTCTAGATAGCCGCTGTCAATTTTATTCATATCTATTAGATTATTTACCAATCGAAGCAAACGGTAACAATTTTGCTGCATCATGTTTATCTTTTTACTAATTTTTAATTCCAGAGGTGTAAGGGAATTGTCATTCAAATAAAGCTCAATTAACTGCAAGGTCCCTAGAATAACGTTTAAGGGTGTTTTAAATTCATGGGAAATATTTGAAAAAAGCTCTGTCCTCAATCGATCGTATTCCAGGGTTTTTTCCAGAAATCTTTCCTTTTCTTCGATGTAGCTTTTTAATTCTTCATTCCTTTTTCTTTCTGTGATGTCATGGAGGTTACAGATAATTCCTAAGCTAGCTCCATAGGAGACACCTATGGCCAGAAGCTCTATTGTCAGCAGCTCAGCTGATGCAGTTACCAATCTAATCTCTAATGTTGGGGATTCATGGCTTTCCTGACTAGTTATCTGGTTAAAGTGCTGTTTAATTTTCTCTTGATCCTCATGATAAATTAAATTGGTAAAGGGCATTTCTAAAAGCTCCTGAGAAGACTTAGCCCCTATTAATTTTGCAGCAGCTCTATTGGCAAAAATGATTTTGTTTTCCCTAATGATTACTGCACCATCTGGTATGGCCTCCATCAATCGAAGGCATCGTTCCTGGCTCTGTTGTAGCTTTAACGCTAATTCTCTTTTTTCAGTAATATCATCACCAATATTTAATATAGAAGTAACTTGATTGTTTTGATTTTCTACTAACAGGTTAAATCGACTCTGATGTTCTTTTGCACCTGCCCCTATAGCTCCTATCCTATCAACTCCATGGATTAGGAATGTCACATAGCCTGGCTTATGGCTGAATATAGAAACATGCATCCATTGCCTTACGTCTTTTTTATAACTCTCAACATTCAAGGTCTGCCCTGTTGGGGAAACCTTTTCACAGGTATTCATCCATTGGGGCCAGTCTTCACTGGGAAAGACCTCCGTTGTCTTTCTTCCTATTACTTCCTCCTTTTGTTTCTCTACTATATTCAGCAAGGTATCATTAACCTCTAAGATAAGGCAATCAATAGGCCTGCCTAGACTGTCATATATTATTTTACAATGGGCATAGCTTATCCCAATACTTTCTTTTTCTCCTGTCGTCTTTGTGTTTTCTATTGTATAAACACTCAATACAATCCCTCCAGTTGGTAAGTTTTTATGTTAATTTCAGTTAATTTTACCTTGGCTTTCCTCCAACACATTTATAACCAATCTTATTCTTTTATAATCTATAATTCCATGATTTGTTACAAATTCCTTTCATTTTAATATAAAAAGAATACATTATTCTGAAAAATATTGGTTAGTCTCTTGGACCCATACCTTATCATTCATATCTATCCAAAAAGCATATAAAATAACCCAGTATACGTTAAAATTTTTGACATACACTGGGTCATTTCTAATTTAGTACCGTTCTATCACTATTGTATTATTTTTTCCTTCATTCTTTCCACCAGGAGGTCAATCTCTTCAAACCTCACATTGGGCGAATAAAAGGTTTCGATATAATCGTGATTTTTTTTAGTCTTTTTTAAATTCTCATATACCTGATTGAGCAGCTGATTGACAAAGCCCCGGGCCAGTTCGATTTCTTCATAATATTTCTCCACCAGGTTCCCTTGTAAGTAAGTATCTAAATCTAATACCCGCTTTACTTTACTTGAACCATGGCCTGTAACAGTCAGGCTAATTTGGGGTACAATAATCGTCTCAATCCAGCTGGGCTCCATTGGGTGATGATAAAATTCAACATCATAGCCCCTTTCTAAAAATCCTTGGGCAATTCTCTTTAGAATATCCGTTTTCTTCGTTAAAGAACTTCCATTCAGCACATATCGCTTTTCAATTGTAGCCAGATAGGTTTCCCCATGGTGAATATGACCAAATAGGGTATAGGCGCTGCCAAAGAGATGACGTTCCTTAGGGATTATATCCTTCTTTTTATATCCCTTGAGAATTTTCCCCATAAATTCCTCCAGGGCCTTGGCTTCTGCCCCTTTATCGGTAGCCTCTTGATAGATCCATTCCAAATCATCCTGAATCAGCTTAGCTGCTTTTAAATATTTATATACACGTTTATATATTTTTCCGTTTTCATCTATTGCTCCCATTATTTCTTGCCGTTTCAGTACCAGGGCCTCCTCATTCCAGTATTCTCCCAGATGAACAATTTCCTCTACAGCCCCGGGATATTTAGGGTCAATGACATGGGGGGCGGTGCCATCAATCAAGGCAATACCCAGTGCAGTGATAACAATGGCATCTAGGCTTTCCGGGTCAGCGGAGCAATGATGGAACTCCACATCATATCCCAATTCAACCATGTAATCACCAATTTTTTTCATTAATTGAGATTTTCCTACCCCCGGTCCTCCCTTCAATAGATATACTCTTTTGGCCTCCTTTAAATCAATCACATATTGGTAGTATGAGAAAAAGCCCTGGGAGGTATTTCCCCCTGGAAACAACCTTTTTAAACCACCCTTTTTTTTCATTGATTCGCCTCCCACCTTTTATTAAACTGCCCTTCATCTTATTTTATTCAATGATGCCTTAAGAGGTGTTAACTATTCCTATTTTACGAACCCCGTCTTATTCGTACTTCCCTGGAGATGGTTATTTACTTTCACCACAAGCGACGTTATTTGTAAGGGATCTTCTACTTCTTCATTAGGATATTTTCTGTTAAAGTTTTCTTTAACATCAAAAAGATCAATATTAAGCTCCTTGTATTTATTAAAGAGTTTGTGACAATTTTGCTCTATTACATTGGCCGATGCTTCTTCAAATTTCCTCAAAGCCGCTAAATCCAATGTCATGGGTTCTTCAATGCCAGCAACAATTGAGTTAATTGTAATTTTCTTTTCCAACTGTATTGTCTTTCCATCATATGATATATCTGTGCTAGTCTTTGAACTCAGCAGATCAATTACTACCTCCCCCTCCTCCTTAACGGGATTAGAAAAGACAACAAGATTCCGTTTCATTTGATTAATGAGAAAATGATATGCCATTCGCTCTTCAGGCTTTAGCTTGTAGACCATCTTATCATTTTGAAAAACCGCTGAATCCTGTATTTTGATCTTATCCTCATACAGATCCTTTTCTAGGGTAAGAATCGAAACTACCGCTACCCTCTCACCCATTAATCTATAATTATAAAACTGATTAATTCGATCATGCATATTGGCCACACCCATAACAGGATTTTCTAAGAGCTCATAAAGGTAAAGGCCAATGTATTCATCTTCTTCAATTTCCATCTGTAATAGCTCTTCTGGCTCCCCATCCAAGACTACAATATGGGATCTAAGCAGGGTTTCCTGAAATCTTTCATACAAATCCAAAAAATCTGTTATTCCTTCTTTTGCAGCCCGCTCTGTGATAATGAGTACTTTGTTCTGTGTATAATCAATTTTGTAGCTGGATTTTTGATTAATCCTTCTGGCGGCGTCATTTATTGTAATACCCCTACCCGCATAAACTACCCTTTCCCCTGTTTCTGAATTCGTCTTATTACTTCTAAAGGAATGGAAGGCCTCCAGATAGACTATAAATTCCTCCTCCTCATAGTCCACCACAAGAGCCGTTGTAAATATAATTCGATTAATATCGTTATAGCCAAAGCATCCAGTTAGAAAAAGATTAGCCGCAAGGAGCAACAAAAAAAATGGCTTTTTCATTTGTCTTCACCCTCTTTAAATATATTGCCCGATATTGTTCTTAAATCTCCTCTAAAGACTATTTCTTTAACATTCATACGTTTAAAGGTACCCAAGGGATAAAGATAGGGATACCCACAACTGGTTAAGCCCGCCACATGGGAGCAGAACAGAATAAACCCAATATAGAATCCTGGCAATCCCAGTATGACAGAGAAAAGTATAATGATATTTGACCAAAGGGCTATTCCTCCATAGAGCTTTGGAATCAAGAACAAGGAAATGGAGGACAAAGCAATGATCAAAACAGTAATCTCAGAGGTTAAACCGGCTCCAACGGCTGCATCTCCTAATATTAAAGCTCCGACAATGCTAAGGGCCGAGCCAATGGGCCGTGGTAATCGAATTCCAGCCTCCCTCAACACCTGAAAAAAATACATCATGATGACCACCTCCAGTACAGTAGGAAAAGGAACACCAGATCGGGTAACGGCAAGCCGAAAAGCAAATATTGTCGGTATCAGCTTAAAATGATGGGTCATAATTGCCAGATATAAGCCCGGCAGCAGTAGGGCAATGGCAAAGGCAGACCATCTAATAATTCTAAAATAACTTTGGGTATATTTATTTAAATAATAATCGTCCGGCACACTAAAATTTTCTATAAAGAAATGGGGAGCTGTAACCACAAAGGGCGTATTATCGACCATGACTACAACCCTTCCCTCTACCAGCATTGCTCCTGCTATATCAGGTTTTTCAGTGTACCCGATGGTATCCAGAAAAGAGCGTTTTTCCTGTAATCGTTCGTCTATATATTTTGAAGACATGACATATTTTACTTCTATATTTTTTAAGCGATCACGGACATAACTTACTAAATTTTCAGGAGCTTCATCCTTAATGTAGACTAAAATTACATTGGTATTACTACCAGAACCTATATTTAACTTTTCAAATTGCAGGCTTGGGCTTTTAATCCGTTTACGTAGCATAGAGATATTATCTTCTATATTTTCTGTAAAGCCTTCCCTTGAGCCCTTTATAGCGGTTTCCGTTGGGGGCTCCTCTACGGCCCTATTACTGTAGGATTTGGTTTCACAATAGATCATCTCTTCATTAAAGCTGAACAATAAAACCGTGTTCCCTGATAAAATATGCTGTATCGCTTCGTCAAAGCATTTTATCTTCTCTACAATACCTACTTCAATGACTTCATCTTTAATATAGGTAATTTCTTTCCCCTGGAGGTTACAGGTCATCAATGGCTCTACTATATGCTCGCTAATATAAGCCTTGTTGCTGATACTATCAATAAAAATTACTGTTATCTCTCCCTGGGGAGTATGGATTTTTCGATAAGTGATATCGAAGCTTTCCATAAAACGCTCATGAAATGCCTCTAGTTTTTTCTCATAGCTTATTTGATTTAGCTGCTTCTTGCTCATTTAATCACCGATCCTATTCTTATCTATATGTGTATAACATCATAATCCATGGCAATAATAGGAAATATATTACGTATATAGAAATGAGGTCAATATATGGATAAATTTAATCCCAAGCATTTAGCCTTTTTAATTCTGGGAACTTCTATTGTTTCTTTAAAGACCTATCCTAAGATATTTACACAAAATGGTCTAAGGGATAGTTGGGTAGCAATTATCATTTCCTCAATAATAATATTGCTGTTTTTAATCTTCGTTATACGGACCTGTCAACGGAACAATTGCTTCAATATGGTTGAAATTTATCAAGGTGCCTTTGGTAAACCCCTTGGAAACCTTTTAATCGTTCTATTTGCTGTCACATTGTTTTTTACCCTTGTGGAATGCGCTGCAGTGGAGGCTAGTTCAATGCATATCAATATGCTAATTGAAACGCCTATTTGGTTTTTTGTTTTGTTTTTTGTAGGGCCAGCCATCTACACTATAAAGCAGGATCTTGTTTCAATTATCACCGTTACATTAATAGGGATAGTCTTGATCATTTTAGCTGGGATAAATCTGGCTGCACTAACCCAGAGATATAAGCATTGGGACTTTCTATTTCCCATCTTTACCAATGGCATCAGTAAAGGCTTCATATTGTCTGTGCTTCAAACCTTAGGGCTTTACGGCAGCGTTGCCATTGTTTTTCCTTATTTAACGAAGCTGAGTAATAAGAAAGGGTTGCTTTTGCCTATGGTTATTGGTTTACTCTTTGTCATACAAATGCAAATTGTATCCATCACCGGCGTTATTACTACCTTTGATATCCAGCGAATTAACGTAATGCCCTATCCAAAGCTACTTCAAACCCAACTGGTTAGCCGATTTCGATTTCTGGAAGCAGGAGAGCTATATGTAATGCTTCAAATTATAGGGGGCTGGTATATTAAGTATGTTATTACCTTCTATGCACTAATTAGGCTGATCAAAACCTATAAAAGTAATATAACCTATTTAATCTATATTATTAGCGCCCTGGTGGCAGCTGCTGCTATTTTTGCAGGAAATAATGTATTGTTGCTTTTTAAGCTGTTAGATTATTATACCTACATTGCATTAGTAAATTTTGTGATCATACCAGTGATTGTTTTTACAGTTTTTTCTTTCAGGGGACAAAAAGCAATTAGCAATAGTTCTGAATAAAAATAAAATGAAACAAAAAGGGCCATGAATTTTTTATCCATGGCCCTTTTTGTTTCATCTTATATGATTTTAATAAATTCATCTACCAATAGTGGATCAAACTGTGTACCTCGATTTCTTTTCAGCTCCCCTATGGCCTCTTCCTTTGTAAATTTCTTACGGTATTCCCTTTCAGAAACCATAGCATCATAGGAATCGGCTATGGTCACAATTCGGGTAAGAAGTGGAATTTCATCTCCCTGTAAGCCATCGGGATACCCAGTACCATCAAAGCGTTCATGATGATTTCTAATGATTGATAAAGCCGATTGTAGAAATTTCAAATTATCGATAAAGGAAACCCCTTTAATGGGATGACCCTTAATGATATTAAATTCCTGTTCTGTCAGCCTTCCTTTTTTCAATAAGATCTCATCAGGAATTCCTAATTTGCCGATATCGTGAAGTATACTGCCACGCCGAAGGCTCTCAAGCTCCATTGCAGTAAGATTCAGTTGCTTTCCTAATTTCAGGCTGTAATTCATAACCCTTTCACTATGTCCCTTTGTATAAGGGTCCTTTAAATCCATTGCCTTTACCAGTGAAAGGATAATCTCAAAGTAGGTTTCCTTTTCCTGGAGAATCAGTTGTTCGTTTTCAACAGTAATGGCTATAATTTTGGATATTTGTTTTAGAATGGGTATGTATTCCATATTCAAAGCCTTAGCAAAGTAATTAATACATCCTATTACCCTTTCTCCATCTCCTAGAATAGGTAAGTGCATCAGCATCTTATATTGTTTATTATTACTAAGCTTAAATTTAAAGCGTTGTTCCCGGTTGATATCATAGATAATCACCAGCTCTTTATGATCTAAAATCTCTTGATAGGCTCCTTCTTCCTCACTGAAAACCAGCTTATGGATTTCTTCATCTGTATAGTCCTTAGAGGCCTTTACTTTGAAGCATTTATTTTCATCATCATGGAAGAAAATTAAAGTCTGATCGGCTCCCATGATCTCATGGGTATGGATGATAATGGTCTCCAGGAGCTGATCTAATCCCTTCGTACGATATAGCTTTTCTGCCAATTGATTGATGGTTTTTTGCTGCTGGTAGTTATAGCTGATTTCTCCATGGGCCTGTATTAATTTTTGATTAGCCTCATTTAGCTTTTCAAAGCTGTCACATAATTCCTCATTGAAGGCCTGAAGTTCCTCATCTCGATAGGAAATCGCTTCAATAGTTTTATTGAATTGGGTTGCTATTTCACCAATTTCGTCCTTACGATTTGAAGCAATTTGAAGACTGTAATCCCCCTGTTCCACAGTTCTCATTCCGTTTATTAATTTTTCAATGGCATTGGTAAATCCGTTTATAATAATATTGATACCTAGAACCAAAATAATTAGTACTCCCAATAAAATAGCATATAGCTTTGAGGTTAATTCTAATATGGGCTCCATAAACTCCTCTTCTGTAATGGAAATCGCTGCATACCATTGGGTTTCCTCTAGCTGCTTATAGAAAACATAGTGCTCATCCCCGGCTTCATCAATATAGCTGCTATACCCGGATTTGCCTGAGAAGGGTTGCTCCATATAGGCAAAAAAATTATCCTGTGATAGATTTCCTCCTTTCAGGTTAATTAAAAAGTTTCCCTCTGAATCTAAGAGAAAGCCCGCTCCCCTATAATCTATTGACAAGGCGTAAATGGTATCTTCTATTTCCTCCATTAGCAAGCCGCCTATTACCGCCCCTACCACTGATCCATTACTCATAATGGGTTCTGCCAAAACTACTTGATATCTACCGTCTGACAAGGAAAAAAGAGGGATAGAAACCGTTGGCTCTCCTGCTAATACCTTATGAACATAATCCCTGCTTAAAAGGCTTCCTTTGTCTTCCTCAGAGGTAATATGATAGCTGCCATCTACGTAGACTAAACCAATTTTTTGAAAGGGCCCGTCCTCTGTCTTATCGAACAGATACTCCTTCGATTCTTCCCAATTCATCAATAGGATTTCATTTCGTTTGGCTATTTTTTTCAGCTGTTTTCGACCATAATTAACAATGTATTCTATTTCAGCAATCTCCCCCTGCATCTCCCCCATGGCTGTTCTACTATAGGATGCAATTAAATATGATAATGCTACTCGATTGCACAGAAAAGAAAATATTAAAAAGCAGGCAATGAGCAGAACAATATTGGTCAAAAACATCTTTTGTTTTAATCGCATAAAATACCCCTTTATCTATCCTTTTTTATCTGCAGGGTCATGGATTGGGATTGTTTTTTCTATAACAAACACCTATTTTTAAAAGGCTAGTACCTTGTGTCATCTGAAAGATAAAACCTGAGGAATATTTTATCAGGGATAATCTATCATTTAGGTGACGCAAGGTACTAGGTGTCATACGTTAAATTTATAATGAATTATAAATTATACGGCAACCTGGCAATCATAGAAGTTATCCTCTTTAGACCCATAGCTTTGCGTCCTTACCTTTCGATAAGTTTGCCAATATGATATTCTATATAAATATATATACATATATAATATATAGTAAATTGGTACTAATGTATAGGTTTTTTTGTATTTTTTTTGTTTTTTTTACAAAATTAAGTCGTTTTATGTCTAAACTAAAAAACAAAAACAAAGGGACTCCGTCCCGTTATCGCTGCTCCTACAGCAATATTGTTGAACCCCCCCTTAACAACCCACTATTTCATAGGAAAAAACGAACTTTCCTTATGAAATAAAAAAAAGAGACTAAAAAAGTCTCATTAGAAATTTTAGATTAGTGACTCTATTTATTTGTAAGGCTGTAATTCAACAGAATCTATCCAAATAGGATTTTGAAAGCCCGCAACCTCAAACTTTATTTCTTCCATGGCCACCATCGGCAGTTTAAGAGAAACCAGTTTCCAATCATCCTCTTTTTTCACTGATTGTAACAATTCCTCCCTATGTAAAACTTTCCCCTGATTATAAACCATAAGATGTATCTTTAACGCCTCCTCTTGACTGGTTCTAATTAACATAGAAAGGCTTTCGTACTCCTTTGCACTGAAATCCCTAAGGGTAAAGGTGGGTACAATATCTGTGTCATTAGTTAGCTTAAAGGAATAGGGAGCTTCATAAAAATAATTGGTATCCTTTACTATGTTATTCTGCCCCTTGGTAGAGAGGGTATAGAACTTATCATTCTGATTGATATCCCCTTCCTTAGCTTCCTGTTTCCCTTCAGATTCAACTTCAATTTCCTCAATATGAGGCTCGCTCCATACTCCATCATCTTGTTTATCCAATATTTTTAGACTGATGGTATAGGTTCCCCCTTGACTAAAGGTCAAGGTAGGATTTTCTAATTCTGTAGTCTGAATCACCTTACCTTGATAGCTGATTTCCCACAGGTAGGCCTCTATTGACCCTTCTCCGGTTCCCAGACTCTCATTGAAAAGCTTCCAATAGGGGGGCTCTTCCTCAATACGAAAATGTGCCTTGGCAGTTCTAGCCTCCTCCTGGGGATATTCTTCTCCCTGCAGAATCCTTTCAGGAAATAATTTTACCAGGTTTGTTATACCATAGACCCCAACTGTCAAGAGCAGGGCCAGGGCTACCATAATTGGCCACTTCTTTGCTTTTTTCTCCCCCTGGGGTAGGGCTAGGGCCTTAGCTCTATAGGGCTTTAAAGGGGCCTCCTCTGCTATAGAGTCAATTCCTTCCATACAATAGTGATAAATATAGAGCTTACGAAAAGTAGTAAAAATATCCCTCAGATTATCTCCTGATTGTCTATCCTTTAAATCATCTATGAATTGTTTCACCTCAGCCAAGAGCAGCTCCTCTTGCTGCAGGTTTCGGTAGTCAAAAAAGATGATTTTATTCAAAACCAAAGATACTTTTTCCCCAATGTTAACAACATTATCTAGATCCAAGCCCCCGTCTGCAACAATTAACTCATCAATCGCCAGCCTTCCGTCCTTTACTACTAGCTGGGCTTCATCAATTAGTATATTTTTAATTGGCAGACAGAGTTGGTCATATTTTATAATCTCACTAAGGTATTGAAAGGCCAGGTCCATACGATGCTTAATGGGAACGTAATTTTCATCTAGATAGACCAATAACGGCTCTGCATCCAGTACTCGGGTAGCAATGATCAGCAGTTCCTCCCGCCGTTCCAAATGGATTAAATTAGACATGGTTGTGATCAATGACTCATCTTCAATTAGATTGATTAGGTTTTCATCCTTAATGACATTGACAACAACAGCAGATCCTTCTGCTTCCTTTACTGTAGCAATATAAATATCCTGTACAGCAGTGGATTTAAAGGTTTCTAATATATTAAATTTATCATGAGTAAAACTAGTCATTGGCAACCATCCTTACTATTATTGTAGATTATGTATATACTCGCATAATACGACAATACATATAGCTATATCCTAAGACTTTTTGATCAAATTATAAATGAGCCTATTGTATCATTTATTCCACAAAGGATTCACAATTCCTTCTTCAGAAATATCAATTGTGGGGGAAAGTGTTTTAATACGACCCATAACCCTATGGTATTCTTCTCCCTTGTCTAAATGTCGAACAATTCCGAAGTCGATTTTTCCTGGCCATACCCGTACTGCTTCGATTGCATTAGGGGATAGGTCAAGCTCTAGGGCCATTATATCATTGGCCTGGGGACGCCTGCTATTGGTAAACAAGAAATTTCCAAGGGAAAAGGCGGTTAATTCCTTTTCTCCCGTCCATTTTAACTCTTGAATCACATGGGGGTGACAGCCAACAATAATCTTCGCCCCCGATTCCTTTAGCTTTTTTTCAAGGATAAGCTGATCTTCATTAGGCATATCAGCCAATTCTTCTCCCCAATGGAGGAATACAATTACGTGATCCACCTGGGCCTTATAGGCCTTCACATAGCTGATTAGGGGCTCAAAGCTATAGGCCGTAGCCATTCCCGGTCCATTTACGCCTGCCCTCCACTCGGGAACAGGAATGACCCTAGAGGCGGCTATAACGGCAATGGATACATCATTTGTCTTTAAAATATAGGGTGTAAAGGCCTCTTCTTCATTGCTTCCAACCCCAATATAATTATATTCAGCCTCATTTAAATGCTTCATGGTTTCATATAGGGGAGCATCCATGCCATGGTTGTTGGCAAGGCTGAAAACGAGCTTTTCTTTAATTGGCTCAAACACCTTAAGCATATGGGGCTCTGTTTGAAAGGGAAAGGCTTTTTCCATCAGGTTGCCACTGGTGCCAATGGCTGTTTCTAAATTTGCCACCACTAGGTCAGCCCTGTTTAATATGGACATAAATTCTGACAGAGGATAGTCTATTCCCTTCTGCTTAATGACCGCCCCCACTTTACTTGTCATCATAGAATCCCCTAAGAAAATAATTTTCAGGGTTTCTTCCCCCTCCACCTGATTTTCCTCTGGTTCCCCTTCAACAGGCTTCTCACTAACAGGCTCCTCTTTAGCAGGACTATGGGGCTCTGGTACTATATTTCCATTGGACTCAGTAATAAATTGGCAGCTGGTTAGCAGCAATAAGCAGCACAAAGTCAATATTAATCTATTTCTTTTTTTCATCTTTATCATCCTCACAAATTTTTTCGTTATTATATGTATATTATTGCTGACCTGTCTCATAGGACCCACAACCTATTATAACAACAATCAAAAAATAGGTCTATGGCCCTTTACATTCTTTTAGGTGCCCCTGGTGATGGCGTCTACAATAACGATGGGACTGAAACCATAGGGAATATCTTGGGAATCTACTCCTAGAGAAGGACTTTCACCTTCGAGAGTACGACTCTGCCGCACAAAATACCGCCTGTTTTTCAAACAGGCGTACTCAAACCTCATTTATGACTTTTTAATGTACAGTAAGTGTATAAATGTTATCTTATGATTTTCTGCAGTATATTTGAACTATTACAAGATATTGTGCTTATAATCTTCGGTAAAATCAACAAAATTAAGGCTTGCATACGGGTTTGATATACTTCCAAAACCGTTCTGGATTATGATAAAAGGACGATGAGATAATCGATATTGACACCATCCTCCCGGAACCGCTCCAGCGACAGCTCGTTCTGGCGGATCAGCTTGTTCTGATAGCACTCTGCTTCCCGCTCTTTATGGTAGGCACGGTAGACGGCCTCGCTGACCTCCACACGCTGCTTTTTTACAACAATGGCATATTTTTTGTTCTCTGACATATGCTTGTCCTCCAAATTTTCAAAATGTGATTGAAAACGAAGGACAAGAGGCGGTGACCGGCACCGGGGAATAGTTTCGTGCAGTAAAAAAAGAGCGTACCTGTGGACATGGCCGTCCATAAGTACGCTCTTATGCCTTATTTCACGTTCTACCTGCTCTGGTGGTTCGTGTTGGTGGGCATAGTTATCCGCTGATGGACATAGGCTTTTTTTAACAAATTACCTATGTAAAAATCAGTTATGCGGATAGCCTAATGTCGCTGCAGCAAATGCGCAGCGGTGTAGCCTGAAAGACTAACACATATAAAATCCCTCCAAACTTCACGGGTTTGGAGGGATAGTGAGGATATTTGAGCATAGGGAACATCCCGCCAAAACGCCGTTTTTTTTATTTGGCGGGTGATTGACTATCTTACAAAAGTAGCATATTGGGATTTTTAGTTTAAACCCATGAGTTGGTATTATATCTTGAATCCTATGGCTGCTTAAGAATTAAAGCTATGGCTTCATTGTTGTATCCGTCCAAGATGACGTCTTTAATGGCTATCTTTGTTTAAAGAATGAACAGCTACAATAAAGCTGATTGCACCTAAGACAAGGAGAAGTCCTCCTGTAAAAAGCAACTGATACCAATCAATTGTTGTACGTTGTGATAACATTCTAAGGCTATTGATAACATGGGTAAATGGATTAATCATTGCTGCAAATCGTAACCCCCCATGAAGCTGTTCAAAAGGTATTAACGCTGAACTGACAAAGAACAATGGTAAAGTAAAAGTGTTTATAAGGGCTATAAAGGAATTTTCATCTGGCAGTGTAAGACTGATGCTATAAGACATTGCTGCCACAAATGCTACCGTCAGGAACAATAATATAGCCATAAGCAGCACCCCTCTTATCCCCGATGCAATTCGCACAGACATAAGAAAAGCGATACCCATTAAAATTGCAATTTGGATAAATGACAGGACAGCAGCATCTAAAATATGAGCCAGTATAATTGAGCTTCTTTTCACCGGTGAAATCATAATTCGGTAAAAGCTTCCCTCTGTTTTTAATGAATAGTTGGCAATTCCACTTACACCGGAGCTAGACAGGACTCCCATAACTAAGATGCCGGGCAAGATAAATGCCGTGTAATTTTCTTCGAACTTACTGCCATTAAATATGGTGCTGAATAGCAGAAGCCATATAAGCGGCTGCACTAATGTCATAATAATTGTTACCGGATTTTGAAAGCGCCACTTCACGCTTCTCCAAAAAAGGTTGGGAGTGAACACGCTTTCGTGTAAATGGAATAATCATCCAATTGTTTGGCGACAATATTAATGCAGCATAAACCGGGCAACGCTGAAGAGCGACCCAACGCATACTGCGGCTCATACGATGAACGGCGTGCTGTATTATTCGACGTTTTCTGTTCATCGGTAAGCCCCAAGCGGATAAACCTCGGGAGTTTGAGGGCAGAGCCCTCAAGGTCTTAGGCCGTGAGTCTGCCTGCAAAGTAGATCATAATCTGGCTGTAGGCCATTGCCCAGTTCCTTGACGGCTGCGTCCACTTCTTTGTGATTTCCTTTGTTGAAAGAAATACCACTTTTCTAATTGAGTCGTCGGTGGGGAAAATGGATTTCGTTTTCGTAAATTTCCTCACCATTCTATGGTATGCTTCTACCGCATTGGTTGTATAAATCAAATGTCGGATTTCATCGGGATAGTTGAAAAAGGTAGTAAGCTCTCCCCAATTAGTGTCCCAGGATCGCAGGATGGATGGATACTTCTTATCCCATTTTTCCCTGAATTCCTCTTTAGCATACTCAGCATCATCAAGGTTTATTGCTCCGTAGATTTTTTTCAAGTCAGTACAAATTGCTTTTCTGTCCTTGTGCTGTACAAATTTTGTTGAATTCCTAATCTGATGGACGATACACAACTGCTGCTGAGTTTTAGGGAAAACGGCATTGATGGCTTCGCCCAGACCCTTCAGATTATCGTGGCAGGCAATAAAGATGTCCTCAACGCCACGTTTTTTAAGGTCGGAGCAGATGGATGCATAAAAGCTTGCACTCTCATTCTCGCTGATCCAAATACCCAGAATATCCTTCTGGCCGTTCATATCAATGCCCAGCACCGAGTAGACACATTTGTTAATGATCTGACTGTCCTTGCGGCTTTTAAACACGATTCCGTCAAAGTAGATGATTGGGTATACTGATTCTAGAGGTCGATTCTGCCACTCGTTCACTTCTGGTAGGATTTTGTCTGTTATTTTGGAAATCAGTGACTGGGATATCTCTGCCCCGTAAATATCTCGCAGACTATCCTCAATGTCCCGTTGGCTCATGCCTTTAGAATACATGGCCATGATTTTCTGTTCGATTTCATCCGTACGAGTTTGCCGATTTTGGAGGAGCTTTGGTTCGAATTCCCCATTACGGTCCCGAGGTACGGTAATTTCACTCTCACCATAATCACTGATAATTGTCTTGCGATTATAACCATTGCGAGAATTCCCTGAGTTGTTGCCCTGGATGCTGTGCTTTTCATACCCCAGATGCTCATCCATCTCAGCTTCAAGCATCTGTTCAATTGTTCCTGCAAACAGTCTTTTCAGTTTCGATTGAATATCACCCGTGCTTTGGCAGTCCTGCATTAACAGGCTTACCAGTTCCATTTCCTTGTCCGTGAGAATGTTCTTTGATTGTCTCATCTTCATAACCTCCGTTTTGTTTGATAGTGAGATTATTGACATTTACACGGGTTTATATTCAGTCTCAAAAGGTTATAAGTTTGCATTGCGAACGCCCTCCTCATTTCGTTGGGTAAGAGACAGGAAGATGTCATCAAGACTGGGCGTTACAATTCCAATTGATGAGTAAGGGATTTGTTTGTCTGATAAGAATTGATTCAGAGTATAAAAATCCTTTTTTGCATCATGTACATTTGCATAAATGGTATTTTGCTCGCATCTCATCCCCTTGATAAACGGCAAAGTTAAAATATCCGATTCCAGATCCTGCGGTTTTTGGGAATTATCCAAACCAATACGAATCATATTTCTGCGGGTATGTTTGCGCAAGCGTTCCGGTGTATCCTGTACCAGTTCACGTCCGTCCTTCATGATACATACAGTATCACTCAGCATATCCGCTTCTTCCAAATAGTGTGTTGTCAAAAAAACAGTCGTACCAAATTCAGCTTTAATTGTTTTAACGACTTCCCACATGGCTTTTCGGGATTCAATATCCATTCCAACCGTTGGCTCGTCCAAAAATAGAATTTTTGGATATGACATCATACTCATGGCAATATCCAACCGCCGTTTTACACCTCCGGAGTATGCTGTCACCTTGTACTTCTCATATTCTTTCAAGGCAAATGCAGCTATGAGAGTTTCCATGCGTTTGGCAGCGGTCATTTTGTCCAACTTGTAAAGTCGGCTTTGAAATAGCATATTTTCCCGCAGGGACAAATGATTGTCAATGGATACCTTTTGAGCAACGCAGGCAATATGGGCACGAACAGCTTTCTGTTCTGTTTGTACATCATGACCTAGAACGGATACCTGCCCACTTGTGGGTTTTAGAAACGTAGTCAGGATATTAATTAATGTTGATTTACCCGCTCCGTTTGGCCCCAATAAAGAAAATATTTCTCCTGCTGAAACCGAAATGCTTACATTGTCAAGTGCCTTTTTACCGCTTGCATATTCTTTTGATAGATTGCTAACTGAAATCGCTTCCAAATCTATACCTCCTTTTCTCTTTGATCTAAGCGTACAGTATCGCACAGTGCTAGAGTCAATAGGTATAGACGGATTTTTTTACAACAAAAATCGCTGCCTTTTCAGCAGCGATAAAAGGATTAAACTACTTGTTTCTGATGGGAAAACATACTTCTGTAATTAGATTTTCTGGATTGGGTTCGGTTTCAGGGGAAACATGATAAATGTTGAATATTGAACCATCAAACTCGTAACCGTTTTCAGAAATCCAATTTGCAATTGCTTGATTTGCTTCGCTAAGTTGAATATAGCCACCTTTATATGTCAATGTTGCGGCGGTAATTGCGGGAACACTTTTGAATTTCACGATATCTGTACCTTTATATTTGCCCACAACGGCTCTCTGAACTTCTACATCAATTCCGTGCTCAACAAATCCTTCATTATGGAAGATTGCAATGTTGTAACTTGGATTGGCAAACTGAATATTTTGCTCCCTGATTTCCTCCGATAATTTCCTCCATAAAATACCCTCCTGATTATAGGCGGCAATCGTATTGCGATAGCTTATCACATTTCTTTTGGGAAGTTGCTTAATGGCGATGTTAAATCTGGAAATAGCGGAACTCTTGTCAAGACCCTTTATGGTGGTTTGAAGCAACAGCAATTGCTTTTGCATTGTTTCAATCTCTTCCTGCTTTTGAGCCGCTTGTAGGGACAGGTATCGTTTCAGGCTATCTTCATTATTGTACTCTGATAAGATGTCCTTAATAATGGATAACCCAAGCCCCATGCTTTTTAGTGCTTGTATGCGATTAGCTATAGGAAGCTGCTCTTCACTGTAATAGCGGTAGCCTGTAGCTTCGTCAATATGCGCTGGAATAAGCAATCCAATTTCATTGTAGTTCCGAAGCATAAAAATACTAATCTTTGATAATGCAGAAAAATCTCCGATTTTTAGCATATTCTCACCTCCTTGAGAAGAAAGCTGACTGTATCTTCTCATTGTAAACTATAACACTGTGCTAGAGTCAAGAGATTTTTAATTCTAAAACAAGTCCTTTTTTGATATACGCAATAGCAAATAAAATCAACAATCCTTTTGGAGGATTTTTGTTCGCTTTTATAATCATCATTGGTTCGTTCTCAATCCTATGCCCATACTGTAAGTGTGGAGATGAACGAACAGTGGAGGAATTACTGAACTCATTTGGCCAGACCATAAAGGATGCCCGGATTGCGGCAGGAATGACACAGGATGCGCTTGCGGAACAGACCGGGGTCACGCCAAGATACATAATGGCCATTGAAAATGAAAATAAACACCCAAGAATGACGGTGCTGCTTAAGATCATCCGGACATTGAAGATATCAGCCGATATGATTTTTTATCCTGAAATTCAACATACAGACAGAGAAAAAGAACAGCTTTTGAACATGATCCAGTTGTGCGGCGAAAAGGAAATCAAAATAGCTGCCGCAACTGTTAAGGCGCTATTGGATGCCAGATAAGCAAAATCCATCTTCAATCTTCGAGGATGGATTTTCTTCATGTCAGAGTGATAGATTGTTCTTTCTCTGTGTTTAAGAAATTCTTAGAGTGACAAGTTCACTGCATAGGCCATGATGACACATACCATATGCCCCCGACAGGGCGCACTGCTCTCTTGGCGGCAGGGTATGTGTTTTAAGTATTTTGTGTTATCTTCCTCTGGTAAAACGATAAAAATAGCACATTTCTCTTTGCAGAAGGTTTCCGTATCCAGTGAGCTGTCGAAGCACAGAATCTGCTCCATTTCGGAATCCAGAAACGCATTAAGACGGGACATGGCAGTGGACAGCACCGAGGCCATTGCTTGGTCGGCAGTATTGAGGGCAGCTCCCGCACCAAATTATAATTGAATGTTCTCAGTCTTTAAATCGCAATAATGTCGTCCTTTTGTCGCAGTAAACTTTAGAACGCAATAGTCAGGGGCGGTCACGCCCTTTTTATAAAACATGGTATCCCCAGCTCGCCAAATTTCTTGCTTTATACTTGCATCCTTTAGAATTTCCATCGTGCCAATAAGCATAATCCCTTCATAACGAAAACGTCCTTTATTAAAAAAATAAATGCTCGCTTTTTCATTCTCTTGGTATTGATTTACCCGCAATGATGAAGTGTTTGTCGTGAAATAAAAGCAGTTTCCCACTATTTTTCGGGGCATTAACATGGCCTTCATATTCGGAAATCCCTCGTTATCAATCGAAGCGATAAACGCCGCCTTTTGTTTTTGTATAAATTCCAACTGATGTTCTCTTGTTTTCATAAAAAACTTAATCTCTTCTCTTTTTGCGTATTTTCATGCAGAGTTCTTTCTATTGGGTTTTCTTTTTATGTTTAACAACTTTTGCATGTCAGAAAACAACGATATATCTGTCAGTTCAAACATGACCCATTTTCCGTCATGATAAGTAGTTGCTTCGTCATAAATACGCTGTGTTTCGGACGACAAATCATTGCGAATCGCTTCAACTTTTTCCCGCTCCGCCTTGCCGAAGATAATCATAAAGCCAAATACTTTTCTTTTGCATACAAGGCGCACAGCGTTTTACCTCCCCTGCGGTATTTATACTCATATGTCCAGCGCTTTCCGCCGCTGTTCCAAAGACGCTCCATATCGTATTTGGATTCAATTAAATAAGTTAGCTTTCTCCATACTTCAAATAATGGCTGTCCAATTAGGTCAGTCATTTCTTCGTTAGTTGGTATTTTTTCAAGCATAACAGCACCTCCCTATATTAAAGACGGTTTCCACCTATATCCGAAGCGGAGGAATCAGTTTGTCCCCCTCCTAGTATGCGGCAGTCGCTAAAATGGTCATAGACAGCGACAACAGTGCCATAAGCAGGAGCAAGGACATCTTTACCGTAGCAATAATAGCTGTTTAGATTTTTTTCATCTCCAAAATAACTGCTCGCCTTATCATCCAAAATCAAAAAATCATAGGCATATCGTTGCGGGTAGATATCCCATGAATGTGAGGTTTCTACGTCAACGCCGCCATTTATGTCAACCCATTCTCCGTTGAAGGGAAGAGAATATTTAACTGATCCAGAATACGTATCTTTGTCCGGGAGCTTGTCACTATATCGGACTGCCGCATAGATAAGGCCTGCAATCTGCTGGGTTTGCTGCCACAAAAAACGCAGTTTCATTTACCCCCTTTTTATTGGATGGGCGAATCCCTCTGATTGTCGCTCAAAGACATTAAATATTTCTTTACCCCAGACCAGAAGAACCCTACCTTTAAATCTTTCACAGGCACTTGCGGATTCTGCGGAGGTTGTTGTGCGATGTCTTGTAAACAATACCCCTCTGCAATGACAACAAATTTACAGGTTCCCGGCTGTAAAGCTTTGCTTGGACAGCTATAAATGCATTTTAGGCAGAAATGACACCCATCCCCAAAGGTTGGTTTTCCGTTCGTCATTGTGATATTACCAGCAGGGCAGTGATTTGCACACCAACCGCACCCGGTGCAGTTCTCCATTACCTGAATTCGCTTACCCCAATAATGACCGCCTGCTGTTTCCAGCTTTCCTATTGCAGCGAAAATTCTGTCAATCCATAAGGGCTTTGCTTTCCTACAGACCCCGGACAGAAGATCACTTGTGATTTGGTCAATTACTATGGGCAATGCTTGCATTAAAAGATAGGGTAACGGACTTGGGGCAGGGGCTACCCAATTAGAAGGCATGACAATCATTCTTTCATATAGAACATGGTAGCCTTTCTTAGTTAAACGCTTGATACTTCCGACCCGGCAGGCTGTGTTGGGGCAAACATCTCCGGCTCCTGAAACAGATATGACCGCTGCGGAGGTTTGGTTTACCATATCCAAAGCATCAATCCACTTGTAAACTGCATCTGGTGCATTGAACGCATGAACCGGGAACAGCAAGAGCAGCAGGTCGCAGTTACTTTGATCTTTTCCTGTTCTGTGGGTGATTTTTTCAATCGTGCATATACAGCCTGCCGTTTCCAGATGGCTTTGAAAGCTCTTTGCCGCCAGCTCGGTACCACCCGTGCCAGAATAATAGGCAATCTTTATGTTGGAATAGATATTGTTTATCATACATGCACCTTATCCCTTTGAAGCAACTGCCTGAACCAGTCGGTCGACATGCTCCAGTAAAATCCAATCCCTATTTTTAGGCAAAGTGAAAGGCGGGATACCTCCAAGGGATTCTATGCAGATAGCTCTGTCGAGTAGCTCTTTTGATACATTTTTTTCTACAGACTTTTGAAACGTATCAGGGTACAAATTGCATAAGTAAAGTGCGATTTTCTTTGTGAGCAATGCATCCCGATTTTTCTCGATAAAGCTTTTCATGGGCTTATAAATATTTCCCATTCTCACGCCGGAACCCAAAATGATCGTATCATAGCTTTGGGTGTCTGGCACTTGCTTTGACAAATCGACAAGGGCACAGTCTGTGAGCTTCGCCGCCAGCAATTCTGCACATTCCCGACTTGCACCAGATTTTGTTGCGTATGCAATGAGTGTTTTCATAGCACTATCCTTTCTTCTTCATGCGAGAGAAGGTGGCTATCGCCAAGCACAAGGTAATAACGGAAAAAACAACAGCCGCAATCCCGCAGTTTATATGGAAATCAAAAGAGCTGGGATCGCTGATATTATTTGCCCTTAACCATAGTCCGCATATCATCGTGGACAGCAGGAGCAATACCGTAATAACGGCGCTGATAATCGTTGCTTTTTTCATTGCTGCGACCTCCTTTTATTTTGTGGCTGCCAAATTATTGATCAGGTTATCTATAAAACGGCTGCGCTGTTCTTCATTCGACACATCTATGCCGCTGTACATATAAAACGCATCTCTGTTTAGGCCGGTTACTTGAATGGGGTAGAGTATTTGCAAAGCCAGTATGCGCAACTCCATATCATCTTTTTTATCTCCGAAAATCTGCTTTAGCAGCGGAATGAGATGCAAGGGTGTCTGCATATTTCCATTCATAATATCACTGGATACTATAAAGCGCATCAGCTTTTCTTTTTGGTCTGACAAGGCATAAAGCTCTTTCAGCATTGTCTTTAATTTTTGGATGGGTGATAAATCTGCATAGCTGTCGGATTTAGAAAAATCCAAAATCATTTTCGCCATCGTATCTCCAATAGCAATGGAAAGCAGATTGTCTTTGCTCTTAAAATGATAATTGATGAGGCCAATCCCTACATTGGCACGCTCTGCAATTTGGCGAACCGTGATCTTTTCCACATCATCTGTTTCCTCCAGTAGGGCTTTTGCCGTGTCAATAATCAACTGCTGTGTAACTTGTTCCTTGGAATTCATATCAAAATCATCCTAACTGAACTATAATTGAACATGTTCAGTATAGCACGTTTTTATAGAAATGTCAATCTGGTAGATGACTTCGCTTCAAAAAATGATTACGATAAATCTACCAATTTACTTTTGAACAGGAACTTCTACTTGCAATGAGTTCCTCATTGTGATTTTTCTAAAGCAACTGCAATCGTGGGGCTATTTTCCTCATAAGGCTTTCCTGTAACATCACTGAACACTTCATATTTCTGAAACCCTGCTTCACTTGCTTCTTTCAGTAGAGTTTCTAAAGTAAAGCAACAATTCCATATGCAGTATTCTCTGATTCCGCTGTTAGTGATGACAGCAGTTTGTTCTAATGTCACATTGCAGGAATACTTGTACTGTGCTTTTAGTGAAAGATATTTTTCTGCACTCCAAAATCCACCATTCTCATGTACGTTCCAAGTTTTTATTTCTTCAAACTCGTTGTACTTCACCATAGAAAATACATCCAATACAAGCTTTCCGCCGATTTTTAGACTTTGGTATATTTTCCGTAGTATTATCGCCCTGTGCTCGGTTGACAGAGCACCGTAATCGCAGTAAATAAAGGTGGCTAAATCAAACCTATTGTTGTAATTCATTTTCAGATAGTCCTGATCAATATAAGTGATATCTAAGCCTTGTTTATTTGCAGAATCCTTAGCATACTCGATTGACCGTTTTGAAAAATCAAGCCCTGTTACTGTATAACCAGCCTCACAAAACCGCTCAGCGTATACCCCCGGACCACAGCCAATATCCAATAATCGGGGATGGCTAGAAAAAGGTATGGTTTCCGCTATCCATTTTACGGACTGGTTGATAAAGTATAACTTTCGGCTTGCACCGTCAAAATCCGGGTTAAGGTGAGCAGCGAGCATGTGCTTTGAAATATGTTCATCATTCCAGAAATTCACCTCGCTTTGCTGATAGAGCGCAGGGCGCTCCAAATGCATAAAAACATTGTTGTACATAAAACCTCTCCTTTAAATTAACCAAAATAAAAAAGCCGTAGATTTTACTCTACGGCTAATCTTCTTTAGGTGAAGAATAGTTTAAGAGTAAAATAAAATCAAACAGTAGGTACAAAAACAAAACCGTTAAACGGTTGCCTTTTACCTATTGGATTGATTTTATTTACTCTTCTCCAGTCGTATCTACACCACCGATTATGTGGTATCCGATACGCCGGACATACATCACCTTTTCATTAAATTATGTTTTTATTATAGATAATATTGTATCGCATGTCAATGGACTTATTATTTGCGTTTTGGAAGCAGGTTGTATCCCATTTTCTAAGCACAGGTACTTCTTTCAGGAGATATGCAACCATCACATATAAAACAGCCCCTGCAACACCTAACTCAACATTGGCTACTTCCTCATGCTCATGGAGCATATCCAGCAGGGTGTCCATACTGTTAAAATCATGCTCGAAGCCGGTTTGCTGTGCCAGCTCATCAAAGCCTATAATCCAATTGCCCTCAGTCGTATTCTGCGTTCCGGTGGTTACGATGTAGTCCGCTGCGGCTGTCATCCGCTCGTTGAGATGCTGCAAGGCCGGGGAGGTCAGAGCGGAAATATTGGGAACATAGGAGGCATACCGGCAGTAGCCGTAGCCCTCGGCGATGGTGTGGAGATAAAAATCTGAGGGTGCGCCAAACTCTCTGCCATCGTTCATGATGTAGACCATTGCATTTACCGACTTGCCGTTCAGCTCCACCTCTAGCATTTCCTTGCGGTAAAAATTCGGATATCCTTCATAACGGTCGAGGGAAAGCTCATCCTGCGGTCTGATCTTCCATAAAAGCACCGGCTTCCCGGAGCTTGCGCACCAGCTCCTGCACTTTTTCGATATCCTCCCAGCGGCAGATGGGGCTGACCATCTCGGTTTTGTATTCTGCAGAGGCTGTTACCGTCTGTCTGCCGTTTTTTCTCTCCGGGGTAATACTGGCATCGCTCATGAATTTTTATTTACGGCCTTGGGTGTCGATGGCGGCGTAGGTGTCGTAATAGTTGCCGTCATAGACAGCCGTTATACCAAAATAAGCGGCTGCAATATCGGCGGCAGCCTTGCGGGTGACTCCGGTCAGCTCAACCTCAATGCCGAAGCGCTGGGCTTTCATGTCCATTTTTCTCACCTCCCATTAACGGCCACCCGCCTTTCCAAACAGCCTTGCCTTATGCTCCGGAGCGTTCACCATCAGGTTGTAGCGCTCATTGCCGCATTTGTAGAGGCACACGCCACGCTTCGGGTAGCGGATCAGGTTGTATTCGCTCTGCTCCAACTGGATCGTATCAACATAAAATCATTAAAAATAATTCAAAAAAGGGGTTGTAGTATAAAAACACATTGATATACTGAATATAACGGCGCCGTAAATAAACTGAATAGGAGATTTATTTATGGAGAAATTCACAGTAAAATCAATCGGGAAAGTGCGTTCAGATGAGAGTGGAATGCGCATAGAAATGGAAAAAGAGTTCATCCCAGCTCTTACGAACCTTGAAGGCTTTGGTTACATTAACATTCTTTGGTGGTTTCATCAAAGTGACAATGAATGTTCTCGTTCAAAACTCATTGAAAAAAGCCCTTACAAAGGCTCTCCGGATACTTTAGGAACTTTTGCAACACGTTCTCCGGAGCGCCCAAATCCAATCGCACTTACTTGTGCCTATATTACTTATCTGGATTGCGATAACGGAATCATAGGTTTGGCTTTTATTGATGCAGAAGACGGAACTCCGGTTATCGACATCAAACCTTATACGCCAAGCTTTGATCGGGTTGAGCATCCTATTATTCCAGATTGGTGCGCCAGCTGGCCAAAGGATGTTGAAACATCAGGAGACTTTGATTGGAGTAAGACCTTTAATTTCTAAAAACAACTGGTTATAGTGAAAAGCTGGTTTCCTATTGCAGGAGACCAGCTTTTCATCTAACAAATCATTATCTCTATTCATTCAAAATCACCCACCTTTCGCCATCGAAATCCTCAAACTTTTCGATCGTGACGTTCTGCTCAAAATAAACCGCAAGGATGCGCTTGATGTCCTCCTTGTCGGCTCGTTTTACGGAAAAGCCCTGCTCTTTCAGGGACTTCTCAATGCGGGACAGGTACGGAAACACCTCTTTTTCCTTTTCATTCCGCAGGCGGATCAGAATTAAAAACTCCCTTGCGGTAGCCATCTGCACCTGTATCCGGTCAAGGAAGGACAGGTCTTTTTCGAGGAGCTTTCGCACCACTGGGTTCTGCTCCTGCTCCATGCGGCTGCGGAGAAACTGCTTGTTGTCCTCGAAGTTTTCCCGGCTGTTTAAGCGCAAGATTTCAATCTCGGCGATTCCTTTGAGGACAGTCATCAGGGCATAAATGCGTGTACTGATGCTGGCCTCCGACAGCACAGATATGTTGCTGGGCTTGATAATAAAATACACCAGCTCTCCATGCCCATAGGTCTGCAGGCTGTATTCGGTGATTTCTTTTGTACCGATGAACTGCCGGGTGGAGGCTCGCTGTGTTGCCTCCTGCTTTGCCTTTTTACTCACTTGGCGTATACCTCCATTCATAGAATTGCTGCTTGGCAATAAAAAAGGCACAGGCATACCGGAGAAAATCCAGGATGCTTGTGTCCTCAAAGCGGATGGTTAAAAAGGCGTAGACGGCGGTCAGCACGATGGGCGGTACAAAGCCCAGCTGGGAAACTGCAAGCACAGAGAGAAGCAGCGCTACGCCGATGATGCCGATATCCCGTAGCTGCCACAGCCACAAGGTACTTGGTCTTTCTGCGGATGCTGAAGAAGTCGGTGTGACTTTACCATCTTTAGAAGAAGGGTATTTTAGTTATTTTGCAGGGGCAAAGTCAAAAGTTGGAGAGACTCCGGACGGGTTCATGAACTGGGAACTGCCAGTTGGAGAATATATTGTCTGCTCCTTTGAAGCTGAAAACTTTGAAGCGCTTGTTATGGATGCAATTTATAAAGCACAGCAGTATATTTACAACACATGGCTGCCGAATTATAAACTGCAGACAGAGACATTTTGTGCGGAGCGATACACAAGCCATTCGCCAGAAACCACAAGCATGGAAATTTGGCTCAAACTGAAAAAGTAGATTTGCGCACATTGCACCAGGCTGCGGTCAAAGCTGCTCGGTGCTTTTCCTTTTCTGATTTATGACTTGACAATCAGTCCTTTCAGAGCTTTAATACCACACAACGGAGGCCGCCGGAATAATTTCAAAGGAGGTACTTGTGTGGCAGATTACAAAAAGCTCTACTATAAAATGTTTAACGCAGCAACCGATGCCAAGAAGCTCATTTCTCAGGCCGCTTGTATTATGCGCACCGCCCAGAGGAGTGCGAGGAAACATATATGGATGCAGATGAGACCCCACTGCGCCTGACAGATAAGCCAGAGGAGTAAAGCTCTGCGACTCCTGTGCTACATCCCCAGCACCCGCCAGTCATTGCTTGCATAAGGGTGGTGGATTTTTTTGTTTCTATTCATGGCGAACACCTCCTTTCTGCTGTATGTGGTTTAGGTGTGTGGTAAAATGAAAAAGTGCCCCTGTTATCGGGAGCATTTTGTGGATAAGGGGCAGGTGGAATATTTATACTTACCTTGGATTGATTTCAAACACGACACGCTGTTGTCGTGTTTGAATAAGCATTATTTACTGCGCCCTTTTCGCCGAGGGCGATGCAGGGCAACGGATTTCAGAAATCCTTGCCCTGCCTTTTTTGCTACTACATCCCGACCATGCTCCAGAGTATCCTTGCACAAGAGCCGTAAATAATTATAATGATTATCTAAACCATGACATGATACTGTCATGGTTTTGGTGGTATAATAAAATCGGAATGAGCAAACGGAGGTGAACTATGAAAAATGATCGGTTATTTCAGCTTGTCTATTTATTGCTTGAAAAAGGTCACATGACTGCCCCTGCCCTTGCTCAAGAACTTGAAGTTTCGGTGCGTACAGTGTACCGAGATGTAGAAAGTTTATCTATGGCGGGTGTCCCAATTTATACAACGACTGGTAAAAACGGTGGTATCTCACTGACAGAAGGATACAGCTTTGATAAAGCCTTGTTATCTGATGAGGAACAAAATGAGTTACTTTTTGCAGTACAAAGTTTAAAAGCTGCCGACCAGCAGGTGGACGGACTGCTCTCCAAGTTGGACAGAGCATTTCAGAAACCGACACAGGATTGGATTGCTGTGGACTTTTCCCGTTGGGGATTAAAACAAGTCGATCATGTACGCTTTGAAACAATAAAAGATGCTATTCTCACAAAGCAAGTTTTAAGAATTACCTATTGTGGCACATCGGGGAAAACGACCGACCGCAAAATACAGCCACTAAGACTTGTTTACAAAGACAAATACTGGTATTTGCAGGGATACTGTCTGAAAGTAAATGATTTTCGCCTTTTTAAAGTAAGTCGAATCATAGATATTGCACCTACTTATGAGCACTTTACAGATGATTACAATGATAAAATACCTCCCATTGAAATAACAGCTCCACAATGTCGCACCACAGATATAAAGCTGAAAATCTCACCAAACCTTGCATTTCGGGTATATGACGAGTTTGATCCTGAAAGCATTGCCGTGATGGCTGACGGCAGTTTGCTTGTGGAGATATCTTTTCCTATGGATTCATGGGTGATAGGCTATCTATTTTCTTTTGGCACCGATGTGGAAATTTTGCAGCCACCGGAACTAAAAAATCAACTTTGGGAGTACGCAGAAAAAATTGCAGCTCATTATAAACCATGACAGACAGTTGTCAGCCTTTGTGTGTTAAAATGAGATTATTAAAATGAAGGAGGAAATCATCTATGGAGAGAAAATTTTGTCAAAGCTGTGGTATGCCAATGGATAGCGAGGAGCTGTACGGGACAAATGCCGATGGCGGCAAAAATCCCGATTACTGCAAATACTGTTACGAAAAGGGAGCTTTCACCTTTCACGGCAGTATGGAGGAAATGATTGAAATTTGTGTGCCGCCGATGGTTAATGCAAACCCGGATATGACAGCGGACAAGGCAAGAGCAATGATGAAGGAGTTTTACCCCACGCTAAAACGCTGGAAAAACGCATAAAAAAGGCAAGGAGGTTTTCCTGTGCACGATATTTACGCAAAGTCAATTTTATCCGTTAAAAATGGGATGAACCTCTATCGCGGCTGTACCCATGGCTGTATTTACTGCGACTCCCGCAGCGAATGTTACAAAATGGACCACGCTTTTGAAGATATCGCCGTCAAGCGAAACGGCCCGCAGCTTTTGGAGATGGCGTTGCGCAAAAAGAAAGCTGTCTGCATGATCGGTACCGGATCTATGAGCGACCCATATATGCCACTTGAGAAAACGGAGCGGCTGACCCGCACTTGCCTGAAGCTGATCGACCGGTACGAGTTCGGGTTTTCCACCATCACCAAATCCGATTTTATTTTGCGTGATTTGGATTTGCTTCAATCGATTAATCACAAGGCAAAGTGCGTGGTTCAGATGACGCTCACCACCTATGACGATAGACTCTGCCAAATTTTAGAGCCGAATGTTGCGGTGACAAGCCGCCGTTTTCAGGTGCTGAAAGAATTACAAAAAGCGGGCATACCCACAATCGTTTGGCTGACGCCCATCTTGCCCTTCATCAACGACACCGAGGAAAATATCCGTGGTCTGCTGAATTACTGTGGCGACGCAGGCGTAAAGGGCATCCTTACCTTTGGCATTGGCATGACGCTACGCAGCGGCAATCGGGAGTATTTTTACAAAAAGCTTGATGAGCATTTTCCCGGGCTAAAGCAGCAGTATATCCGCAGCTTTGGCTCGTCCTATGGCATTCAAAGCCCCAACAGCAAAGCCCTTGACGGCATTGTGACGGATTTCTGCAAAGTACATGGTATTTTATGTGACACACGAGCGGTGTTTGAGTATGTCACGCAGTGGGAATTGCCGCAAACTCAATTATGCCTGTTCTAATAGGTGGAGAGCCGCTGCACGTTCTGATGTAGCGGCTCTCTTGCCACTTTACATCCCGAGTATCGTCCAGATGTATAACGGGGCTGTTAATGTGAACACCAAGCAGGCAAACAGGATTGCCGGAGCCGCCCATTCCATCTGGCCATGCTTGCGATATTCAAAATAACATGTGCCTAACTTAGCAAAGAAAAACACTGCCAGAATCAGGTCAATGGCGGGGAATACCGCCTTGTTGACCACGGTTTTGATCTGTTGGGAGGCCGTTGTACTGAACATCAGGCACAGCAGTAAGCTTACAACAATATCCGCATTGAAGCGCAGAGAAATGTCCACAAGATCGATCTGCTCAATGCGGTACAGCTCATTCTCGCTGTTGCGGGTGAGGGTATGTACCACGGAGTTGGTAACTCTGCCCTCGCCCCAGCCATCGGAAAATTGTGAAGAAAGCCAATCGGTAAGCTCCGCAAGCTCAGAGGGAGAAAGCGTACCGTAGGTTTGCACTTCGGTCACACCCCACAGCTCGCCCTCGCTGGGGAGCTTTTCTTTCTGAATGAGAGCGAGAATTTTGTCCTCATATTCCAAAACTTCACCGGCACATAAATCCTCCCGATAATCGTCAAGATCGCCCCATTCGTTTTTTCGGTAGATATGAGGGAAGAGAGGGCTGAATAACCGCAGGGGTTGCAGTTCATTTTTCATGGTGCATCCATCCTTTCATTTTGATTTAGAGCAAAGAAAAGCGGCTGTGTTTTTTAGTTACGAAGAACACAGCCGCTTCAAAATTGCCCTGTAGGGTATTGGCTTTATTAAATTGTTTACCGGACTGATTCCTGCCAAAAACGTGAAACACCCCGCTTTCCCTAAAAAAGCAGGGCGCATCTATGAAAAACGAGGGTCTTGAATTTTTCATTCAAAACCCTCATCACGCTGTATAAACGCTGGCTTTCTGGTAGTACTTATTTAAAATAGTGCTTCAATGCTTTGCCAATAAACTCGGATGAACCTTTTCCATATTTTTTGTCGGTAGCATTGATAAATACAGGATTTGTAAGGTAGTTTCCGATCATAAAAGTCCAGTAACTTTCTCCCATATCAAGACCATTGTTACTTTGAATACACCAGTCGATAAGTTCCCGAACCAATTCTTGGATTTCTCCAGTAGAAATATCTTTACTTAAATCCGCTGTAAGTTTTCTGGTAAGGCAATCTGTCTTCTCAATAGATTGTCCTACATCGGTTGTTTCTGTATCACCCTCTAAGAATTTTTCCAAGTTCGCTTCCGAGACTCTCATAAAATTTTCGATGCTGCCATACTGCTTGACAGCGAGTTCGGCAATATCCGATTCATTCGTTTTCAGTTCTCTTACCATTTCATCGAACTCATCGGTTCCTCCAAATTTTTTGACAATCGCATCCGTGTGCGTTTTCTGAAACTCCTCCAAAGCCCGAAAATAATCCTGCATACCAAACTCATGAAAGCTCATAATTTTTTCTCCTTTTTCCAGTTTTTCCAATAGGCTAAGTAATCCATTCAACCTATCCCGCTTCATCTGAACTAATTCTTTCTGTTTTTTAAAAGCTTCAACTTTATCAAACTGGGGATTACCCATAATTTCTTTTATGTTTTTTAAAGTGAAATCAAGCTCTTTAAAAAACAATACCTGCTGCAAGGTTTCCAACGAAGTATTGTCATATAATCTATAGCCTGCATCGGTCACTTGCGTTGGTTTGAATAACCCAATCTCATCATAAAATTGGAGCGTTCTAACGCTAACGCCAGTTAACACGGAAACCTGTTTTACAGTTCTCATAATCATTCTCCTTTCAGGTGCTATAAGATAAGGCTTCTTATCTCTGTTTATAGAATAACCTATCACGTAACGTAAGAGTCAATACTTTTTTGAAGTATTATCAATATTTGTTTGTCTGCTGTCTATCCGTTGTTTTGCACTGGGTGCCTTTACCCCACGTCCCTTTATAATTTACTTGCTCATGTGGACATGGTGCAGTTGTCATTTGATTTCGAGTCGCAAAAAAGAGAATGTGTTATTCATGACTAGTAAATACATTACCTTTATAATCTCATTGGGTATTGGATTTATATATTTGTCTGCCGGACTGATTCCTGCCTAAAACGAGACACACCCCGCTTTCTTGTTAAAAAGCAGGGTGTTTCTATGAAAAACGAGGGTCTTGAATTTATCATTCAAAACCCTCGTCAGGCCGCATAAACACTGGCTTTTTCAGCCCTGTATCTATTTTGACCTAATGTTATGGTGCGGATGGGGGGACTTGAACCCCCACGGGCGATGCCCACTACCCCCTCAAGATAGCGTGTCTGCCGATTCCACCACATCCGCATAACATAAATCATACTTTAATATTATAATACCCTAATGCCAGAAAGTCAATTGTTAATATAAAATCTTATAAAAAGGTTAGTATAGTATTCTAAAAAGGAGCCAAAAATCAATGCCATGGCTCCCTTTCAAATTTAATTTTATTTTGTATTAATGAACCATTCTGATACATTGTTGAAATGGTTTTGATGATGGGGTACAAGATCCCCTTTAATTTTATCCTTTGCCATGACAGCACCGTTTTGAAACAATATATTAAAGTAAGGTAATTCTTCTGCTATGTGTTGCTGCAGCTCCTGATAACATTCATATTTTTCCTCTCTGCTGGGGGCACTAAAGGCTTTTACCAGCAATTCATCCATTTTCTCATCTTGATAAGAGATGAAGTTCGTTCTATCCGTTTGGGATGAATGGAAGGCAAAGGACAAATCAGGCACATGGGAAAGCTCCCAGCCCCCTAGAATCATATCAAAATCTCTTTTATCAATAGCCTTATTAAATTCCTCCCACTCCAGGAGCACCACTTCAATCTCAATTCCCAGGGCCGCCAATTCCTCTTGTATAAAATAAGCAGTTTTTTCCCTTAGCAGGTTATTGCTGTTAGTAATGAGTTTAAAGTGTAAAGGTTTATTATCTTCACCGGTTCTCCATTCCGTTGTACTGCTTCGCTGATAACCCTGGGATTCTAAAATTTCCTGAGCCTTTTCAATGTCGTAGCCATGTTGCAGACTTTCTTGGTTGTATAACCAGGAATGGGGATTAATTGGAACGTCTGTTACGGTTCCATGATTTAAATAGATATTTTTTACTATCTTATGCCTATCAACGCCGAAGGCAATGGCTTTTCGTATATTCTTGTCCTGCAGCAGCTGATTTTTAAAATTAAAGCCCAGGAATTCTAAATTGTTACTGACATATTCATAGACATTACTATTCTTGTTGTCTGCAAATCTAGCCCAGTCTATTGAAAGGGGCTGAGCAAAATCAATATCTCCATTGTCAAATAGGGAGATTTGAGCTTCACGATCGGGAACAATCACTACCTCAACTGCTTCAATATATGGCTTCTTGGCCCAATATTGACTGTTTCTTGTGAGCTTAAGCTCCTTCATCCGTTGATGCTCAGCCAATTGAAAGGGTCCAGTCCCTATTATTGGGAAACTATCATCGGCCAGCTTACTACGATTGGCCCCTTCAAAGAGATGCTTGGGTAAAATAGGAAAGGTCATCACCTCAAGGCCATTGCTAAAGGGTCGGGTAAAGGTGACCCTGACAACCCCATCACCCACTGCCCGCATATCTGAAATATGTTGTAGACTCATTTGGTAGATAGAGGTATTTTTAATCTGCTGCATATTTCCTTTAATGACTTGATAAGTAAAGATTACGTCTTCTGCCGTAAAGGCTTCTCCATCATGCCACTTTACATCCTTTCTCAGGACAAAATCAATACTTTGTCCATCGTCAGAAATTGTCCATCCCTGGGCCAGCATGGGTTTAATATTCAGCTCTTGATCAAAGGCCACCAGGCCCTCATAAATCAGCTGATGGACCTGCTTAAGGCTTGGCTCATTGTTAAAAAGAGGATTAATCGTGTTAAATCTTGTTACCGACAGCTTAAAGCTGCCACCCTCTATAGGTTCCAGATTCTCCTCTGCTACCTCTTCAGGGGGGGCCTCCCCCTCCTGATTCATCTCTTTAGTACAGGCGGTGAAAAAAAGCATGATAAAAATCATAAATAGTATGAATCGTTTCTTATTCATCATTGGTTCCCCCTCTTGTAAAGATGCTTATCTGCAGTTGAGTCAAATTACATTGCACCATTACATAAACGATTTTAGTATGTCTACGTGTGAGTTTATAAATTTAAGTATTGCTTAAGGATCAGTTTAATAAAGGCCCCAAGCCCTTGCCCGTAGATCACCTGATACCGCTCATAGTCCCGAGTTACCTTATGTAAATAGGATCTAGTTTCAGGGAAGGGTATATAATCCAATCCTTTTCCATCCTTGCTATATTCAGGGTTCTCCAGCCATTTGGAAACATTCCCATTTCCTGCATTATAGGCGGAAATCATCAGTTCTAAATTTCCATCAAATTGATTTTTCAGAGTGTTTAAATACCAGCAGCCAATTTTAATGTTCAGCTCTGGCTCATAGAGCCTTTCCACAGTGTAATCTTGAATTTCAAGCTTTTCTGTAGCCCAGTCCCCTGTAATAGGCGCAATTTGCATTAATCCTCTGGCCTCTCGCCTTGAGATAGCTTCAGGATTAAACTTGCTTTCGTTTCGAATAATCGCTGCCACAAGGTATGGATCAACCTCATAAACCGCTGCATATTTATCTACCAAGTCCCGATAGTGAAATGGATATGCCGTATTAAGCACCCACTTGGCACTACTTACCAAGCCATACAGCACCAACAGTAAAAAAAGTAAAAATCGAATCCGCCTACCCAGTTTAGTAATCAATGTCTATCCCTCCGAAAGATCATTCCCTAGTCATATCCTGCCATATTTTTCTCACTTGTTCTTCCAATGCTACTACATCACCGGAGTTATCAATAATTTTATCGGCAAAGTGTTTTTTTTCCTCAAGGGACATTTGAGAAGAGATGCGATTTTCCGCTCCTTCCACTGTCAAATTTTCCCTTTCCATCAGTCGTTTCAACTGGGTACCATAGGGAACAGCCACCAGCCAGACCTCATCTACCAAATCCACCAGCCCCATTTCAATTAATAGGGCTGCATCTACTATTATAACAGGATTTGGTGAATTTTGCTTATGCCAATTTATTTCATTTTTTATTTTTTCTATGATCCTTGGGTGGGTAATTTCATTAAGTTTATCTAGGGCTTCCTCCTGGTTGAATACATGCTCCCCGAGCTTCTTACGATTCAATTCTCCATTTGAAAAAAAATACTCCTGACCAAAATATGCTCTGATTTCCTTTAGCGCATCTGAACCAACCCTGACGATGCTCCTGGCAATGTCATCGGCATCTATGATTACCACACCAAGGTCCTTTAATAGACTGGATACGGTACTTTTTCCGCTGGCTATTCCGCCTGTTAATCCAACTACCTTTTTCATAGCCGTGCATCTCCTTATTTCGCTTCGTACCAATTATTTCCTATAGATAAGTCTACCTTGAGGGCTGCCTTTAAAGCCACAGCCTTTTCCATGGCGCTGCGAACAATTTCTGCAACCTCTTCCCTTTCTTCATTGGGCACTTCTACAATTAATTCGTCATGGACCTGTAAAATTAATTTTGCCTCATATTTTTGTTGCTTCAGCTGTCGATAAACTTCTACCATGGCAATCTTTATAATGTCTGCGGCACTCCCTTGGATGGGTGTATTCATGGCCATTCTTTCACCAAAGCTCCGGATATTAAAATTACTCGATTTCAGCTCTGGAAGATACCTTCTTCGATGGAGCATGGTCAACACGTAACCCTGCTCCTTGGCGTTTTCTACAATTTCTTTCATATACCTTCTTACTGCAGGGTATTTATCTAAATAGCTGTCAATATACTTTTTCGCCTCAACTCGAGAGATTTTCAAGTTTTCTCCCAGACCAAAATCACTAATTCCATAAACAATTCCAAAATTCACGGCCTTGGCACTGCTTCTCATGATCGAGGTGACCTCCTCCATGGGTACATCAAAAATTTCGGAGGCGGTACGGGTATGAATATCTTGATTTTTTTCAAAGGCATCCAATAAGTTCTCGTCACCTGAAATATGGGCTAAAACCCTAAGCTCAATTTGAGAATAGTCGGCATCAATAAATTGACAGCCCCTTTCTGCAACAAAAACCTTTCTTAGTTGTTTGCCCATCTCCAGTTTTACAGGAATGTTCTGCAGATTAGGCTCAGTGCTGGATATTCTGCCAGTGGTGGTGACGGTTTGATTGAAGCTGGAATGAATACGACCTGTTACTGGATTAATGATATTCAATAGACCATCCACATAGGTACTCTTCAGCTTAGTTACCTGACGGTATTCCAGTATTTTAGGAATAATCTCATGACGTCCCTGTAGCTTTTCTAACACCTCAGCATTGGTGGAAAAGCCTGTTTTCGTTTTTTTAATGGGTGGAAGGGATAGTCTTTCAAAAAGAATCTCCCCCAGCTGCTTTGGCGAATTAATATTAAAGGGTTCTCCTGCCAATTGATAAATTTCCTCTGTAAGCTGATTTATCATATTACTAAATTCTATTTCCAGCTTCATCAGCATATGCTTATCAACCTTAATTCCATAGTATTCCATGGTAGCCAATACCTCTGTTAAGGGTAGTTCAACCTGATAATATAAATCCTCTACCTCCAGGGCCTTCAGCTTCTCTTTTATGGGAGAGGTTAATTGCAGAATAGCTTTTACCTGATGGCCTAAAAACCTGTGAAGCCCGAGGTGTTCAACAGCCTGATAGGATTTTCGATTTTTTCCCTTGCCTAGAAGCTCATCTTCGTCTGAAATATTTTCGTTTAAATAAAAGGCTGAAAGTTCCTTTAGGTGATAGGAGGATTTAGAGGAATCAATTAAATACTCTCCAATCATGGTATCAAAATCAACATTTTTTATTTCTATTCCCTGGGTTAAGAAGTGTAGCATCTCCCGTTTCATATCATGTCCTAGCTTCTTTATTTTTTCGTCTTCAAGCACCTGTTTTAATTCCTTTAATACAGCCTTGGAATCCAATGCTTCAAAGGATAAAGTATAGATTTCCTCGGGGACTACTCCGAAGCCTATGGCAACAATTTGGTCCGTTATCATATTTTCTTCTGCTGTAACGGTTTTAAAGGCCATTAATCCAGCCTTTTTCATCTTTGAAAGGGCATCACTCAGGGCTTCTATGTTCTCAATTGTCGTAACCTTTCCTTCCTGTGGTGCCGCCTCGGTCCTTCTTTCCTTAGAAAAACGGCCTACTAAACTATTAAATTCAAAACGCCTTAGCAGAGCAACCAGCTCTTCATAATTTGCCTCATCTCTTCTTAATTTATCCAGATTAAACTCAACAGGAATATCGGTAATTATGGTAGCCAGTCGTTTACTTAATATAATATCTTCAATATGATTTTCTATTTTTTCCCTTAGCTTAGCAGCAGAAATTTTCTCATAATTTTCAATTAGATTCTCTGCTGAACCATATTCCTTAATTAATTTGATGGCTGTTTTTTCCCCTACCCCGGGTACCCCTGGTATATTGTCTGATTTATCTCCCATTAATGCCTTCACATCAATAAACTGTAGGGGAGTTACTTCGTATTCCTCCAGCATCTTTTTATCATCGTAAATTTCCAGGCTAGATATTCCTTTTTTTGTTATCAATATTTTTATCTTATCAGAGGCTAACTGTAAAGCATCACGATCCCCTGTTACGATTAGGCTTTCAATATCATTCCTTTCACAATACCTGCCCAGGGTACCAATCAAATCATCCGCCTCGAAGCCCTCCAGCTCAATTCTAAAGATGTTCATGGCATCCAATAACTCCTTTAGAGGCTGAATTTGCTGCCTTAGTTCATCGGGCATTCCCTTTCTTCCGAGCTTATATCCGCTAAATTCCTTATGTCTAAAGGTGGGGGCCTTTAAATCGAAGGCCACTCCTATGTATTGGGGATTATATTCATCGATTACCTTTAAAAGCATTGTCGTAAAGCCGTAAATGGCATTGGTATACTGACCTTCTTTCGTAACAAGGGGGGGAAGGGCGTAAAAGGCTCTATTAATCAAGCTGTTTCCATCTATTATAATCATTCGTTCTCTCTTCATTTATTATCATCCCTTCATAACAGTATTATGAATATTTTAACACGTATTCATTCTATAGTAAAATACCCAATTTCCTTCCCTCCTATAGCCCTACCTCAAATGATAGAATATCTGATGAAATTTTCTAATAACAGCTCTGAGCAGCAGCAATGTCGAAAATACTGATTATTTGGCATTGAATTTTATCTACTAGAGCAGTGGCAATTTAGGGACCATTTTCATATATTTTAGTAGACCGAGAGAGGGGGTAAGAAGGATGGATGGAAAATATAATATACTAAATCCTGAAAACATTAAGACTTTAGTAGAAAATGCTGATGTATTAAAGAGTGTTCTTAGCTCTGGTGACGAAGCTGCCGCAATCGAAAATAATGACTGTGATAAGTGCTGTTGTCCTAAGCTGATTAAATTTAAGATTTTATTCAGCAATGTTTGGATTGAAAATAAAAATGCTGAATGTAAGAAATATTAATTTTTCAATATTGGGATGCCCTTGGGCATCCCAATATTATTATATTAAGAAGGCCTATTAAATTAACAATGTAATCAACACCATTTTTTTCCTACGACATATGATATAAAGATGAAGTAAATCAGAAAGGGAGTGGAGCCTGTGGAAAAAGAGGATAAAACAAAAAAGCCAAAGAATGGTGTTTTGGATGAGCTAAATAAACAAAAATTAGGGAGCCTTTTATTAGACAGTGACGATGAGATTGTCATACATGAGGGAAAATGCAGTATCCGTACGAAAAATAAAAATCTAAAGCTTTTATTATGTGACGTTGTCATTCACACTGATCAGTCTAATGTAGATTACATCAATCAAGATGCTTGTGAGGAACCCCCTAAAGAAAAAAATGATTTGACGCCACAGCAGCATTATGAGTTCTTGTATGGAATACTTGATGATTTAAAGGAAAGGCTTATTTTACAAAAACAATGTGTATCCGAATTAAAAGCAGAAAATGAAAAGGTTCGGCGTCATCTCGTACGCAAAGACAGAGAAGCCGTTCCCAAAAAAAGAACAAGAAGAAGTACATAGCAAAACAGTTGTTTAGTGTCTTACCTTCTATTAAGGTTATAATTTGTTAAATTGTAATTTACTCTTCTACAGAATGGGTAACGCCGGGGAGCTACCCGAGAGTACGAAGGATTTGGCAGAGCGGCTGCGCTTAGGATATAATCCTATTCCACCTAGATCCTTGAATCAGTATTTTAGTCTAATGAATAAAACGCTTCTTATATAAAGGGCCTTATGAGTAAAGCAACCAGCTTATCATATCTGGTTGCTCTTACTTAACTATCTCTATTTCGATTCCATAATACAGATTAATACACTCTTTCTATAAAATAGTCTTTATCATTCTTTATCATGGAGACAGGCCCAGGGCCTTTTTTCATACCGGCATCATAGGTTGTATCTATTATTACCCATTCATTGCTATCTCTTAAATAAACTTGATTCCATGCGTGATACGTAGCAATATCATTTTTATTTCCCATTACTAATTTTACAGGTACGTCTACGCTTCTAAGCATTGCTGCAAATAGGGCTGAGTAGTCATAGCATATTCCCTTTAATTCTTTTAATGTATCGTCTATTACAGGTAAATAACCTGCTTTCACATTGCTGGCCTTATGATAATCATAGCTTATATTATTTACAATGTAATTGTATATAGCCGCTACCTTTTCATTATCGTTTGTTGCATCCTTAGTTAGCTCCTTAGCCAGCTTGATCGCTTCCATATTATCATTCCAGTTAACTATCTGTATCGATTGTAAAAAGACTTTATTGACATTTGTTAGCTTTACATCTATTTCTTCCCTTTCCACCTGTTTATATTTGCTGCCAGATACATTCTCTAAAATAGAAACTGAATATCTTCCGTCCCCAAGCTGTAATGGAAAGCTGTTGCTAGATTTCAAATCGTAAGTATATTTTATATTGCCCTTAACGATCATTACTTTTGTGATCGCACCCTTTTCAGGCGTATAATCAATACTTACTATTCCATTATCAATTTGACTTTTATCAATGCTTGAGGTAGAAGCAAAGGATAATGTAGATGAGAATAATAATATAATCAGCAATGGGAAGAGTACACGCTTTAACATAAAAAACTCTCCTTTCGGTAGCTTGGCTGCCATCTTATTTCTAAGGAAGGCCCATTAGCTTTGCGTCCCTAGCTTTCGCTAGGTTTGCCTTTATCGGTGAAAAGCTCACTGACAAAAATATATTTTTTTTCATATTACCATAGTTTGCACTTTAAATAAATAGCCCATAGGTCCTTTTTTAAAAATATGGTATACATTCCTTACAATAATGAATAATACCAAAAAGAAAAGCCAGGATTTAAGGTATTATTACCCTATAATCTTGGCAATTAATCAGTTGTTATCTTAATTTAGTCTCCTGGCAGATAAACAAGGAGAGCAATAGGAATGATGGATAAAATAGTCTGTTAATCTAAAATCATACCTTTAATAATTAATCTATGGGTAGGATTAACCATAGGATGACAGGTAATTAAGGTTATTTCCCTATCCTCATTATTGTTATTCAACACCCACACTTCTTCTGGTTTAACATATAGTATCTCTGTTACAGTGTACTCGTATTGGCTCTCGCCAGTATCTACGGATACAATGTCGCCAGCCTCAACCTCCTCTAACCGATTAAAGTTTCTTCCAAAGCCACGGCTTCTATGGCCTGCTATGGCATAGTTACCTACTTCCCCTGGTTCTCCCGAGTTTGCTACACTGGCTACTGATATTTTTAGATTATTTTCTGTAGCCCCCTTGAGTATAGGCTGACTGAATTTAATTTTATCTATTTTTAACATACCCTCCATATGTTTCTTGATATAGGCTTCTTTTTCCTTCGCTCTTCTTTCTGCTATCCTTTTCTTATCTTCTTCCTTATTTTCTTCATTTTCATTTATGCTTTCGGGTAAATTCTCTTCTTGCTCATGGTTTTGTATTTGTTCAGACTCCACTTCTGCAATTTCACCAATATCGATTATAGACAGACTTTGTTGCCATTGGTCTATCAATTTTTTCTGTTGATAGTCTGCATATAATTCTGAGGCCTTGGGATATGCTGCTATTAAGAGTCCCATTATAATAATTATTGTTGATATTTTTTTCATTTTGCCAATCCTGCCTTAGATTCTTTGTTTATCACTCTAAATAATAACTAATTTTTAAAAAGGCAGAGATTTAACCCTCTGCCTTTTTTCTTACTGCAGCTATACTTTTTGTACAAATTTTCTTCTTAGGAATACTCCCAAAAGTACCAGTATTAATCCTGCAATGTAGTATGCTATTGAACTGCCTTCTCCAGTTTTAGGAAGCACATCTATGCCTCCAAGTGGTATATCCTCTACATCTATTTCCACAAGTATTTCTTCTTCTGTGCCATCTGGATGGATAATTTTAATAGCAAATTTGTCTTTTCCTACAAAGCCTGGATTTGGGGTATAGGTCCACTTCCCGTTTTCATCTACGATTACTGTACCATTATCAGGAGGAGTAACAATCTCAGGAGTACCATCCTCCGGTACATCTACTTCACCCTCCTTAGGGGTTTCCTTAGGAGTGGTTTCTTCAATTGGATCCTTAGGTTCTGGATCTTTGGGATCTGGGTCCTTAGGCTCTGGATCTTTGGGATCTGGATCCTTAGGTTCTGGATCTTTAGGATCTGGATCCTTAGGTTCTGGGTCTTTAGGGTCTGGATCCTTAGGTTCTGGATCCTTAGGATCTGGATCTGGGTCATCGGGATCAGGATCAGGATCTGATTTCTTTCTATTCTCCAGCGTAACCTTTACTGTTACTTCATTTTCCCTGATTTCAAACAGATGCGCTTCACTATTTCTCACATACCCTGCTGGTGCTAGGGTTTCCTTAAAATAGTATTTACCATAGGCTAGATTCTCAAATCGTGCAATTCCATTATTGTCAGTTATTTTTTCCGCTACTAAAACATCGCCTTCAGTATAGATTGCAATCTTGGCATTTGCCAATGGTCTTGAGGTATATCTATCTACTTTTAATACCTCAAGGCTTCCTCTAATTATTGTATTAGCAATGCTTTCTGGATTAGCCTTAACTGTAGCACCATTTTCACTTATGGTTGCTTTTAGTACCACATCCGATAACAGATACCCCTCAGGGGCCCTTGTCTCTTTGATTAGATAGCTTCCATAGGCGATACTTTCAAATACTACCTTGCCACTGGCATCACTTTCAGCTTTTGCCACAAAGGTTTCATCTAAGGCCCTATATAGGCTAAATTCTGCCCCTGTCAGGGGTTCGTTGCTTTCACCCTGCTTTGTAAACTCGATATTACCTCTTATTTTAGCATTAGAAATACTTGCAGGGTTAGCCTTAACTGTAGTCCCATTTTCGTTTATAACAGCCTTTAGTATCAGGTCTGATAATAGATAACCCTCTGGAGCTTTAGTTTCTTTGATTACATAGCTTCCGATTGCAATGTCTTTAAATACCACCTTGCCATCGGCGTCGCTTAGGGCTTCTGCCACGGGAGATGCTTCATCGTCTGCCCTGTAAAGCGTAAACTCTGCTCCTGCCAAGAGTTCTTCTCCTTCACCTAATTTAGTGAATTCGATATTTCCCTTGATTTTATGATTGGAGATACGATTAGGATCGGCCTTAACGGTAACACCATTTTCCACTATGGAGGCCTTTAGGACTATGTCTGATAACTGATAGCCCGCTGGAGCCTGGGTTTCTTTAATTACATAGTTACCATAGTCAATGTTTGTAAAGAGAACTTTTCCATTGGCGTCGCTGATGGCCTTAGCCAATGGAGTTGATGTCTCCTCCTCAGCCCTATATAGACTAAATTCTGCTCCTGCCAAGGGCTCTTCCCCTTCACCTAGCTTTGTAAACTCAATGTTTCCTTTGATTTTAGTATTGGAAACACTTTCAGGGTTAGCCTTAATTGTAGCACCATTTTCACTTATGGTTGCTTTTAGTACCACATCCGATAACAGATAACTCTCTGGAGCCCTTGTCTCTTTGATTACATAGCTTCCGAAGGCAATGTCCTTAAATACTACCTTGCCACTGGCATCACTTTCAGCTTTTGCCACAAAGGTTTCATCCAAAGCCCTATATAGGCTAAATTCTGCCCCTGCCAGGGGTTCGTTGCTTTCATCAAGCTTTGTAAATTCCATATTGCCTTTGATAATGGTGTTTTCAAAGTTGCGTTCAATATCTTTTTTGCCCGCTTCGTCGACAACCTGAAATTCATAGGGCGTATCATCTAATACATATCCATCAGGAGAGGCCTTTTCCCGTACATAGTATGTTGTATCAAATTTTAATCCCTTAAATACCACTTCACCATTTTCTCCTGTGGGTTCAGAGGTCTTTAGAACATTTTGGTACTGATCAAGCAGTTCAAAGATTGCTCCCTTAAGGGTTTTATTGGGATAATCCTGATCTACCTTGATAAGGGTAATACTGCCTCTGGTGGTTCCCCCTGCACCGCCGCCGCCAGTTTGAAATTTAACCTTTACATTATCACTGGTGCCGCTTTCACTTCCTGTACTTCCTTTAAAATGAATTGTATTCTTGAAAGTGGCGTCCTTGTGGGTATCTGCAATATCCGTTGTAAATCTCAACATATAGGCTTCTTCTATATTTTCTGTAAAATGGAATTCAAATTTTCTGGTTTCACTATTGTACTTAATATTAGAAGCGGTTAAGTGTATTTCTTCACCTATTGAGTACTTTCCATCTGTATCAACCTCTAATTTGAATAGCTTGACTGAGGATGTATCCAGCTCTAGTCCTTCCTGCAAGGTATCCTCAAGAATGACATTTTCGATAGGGATTTGATTTTGATTAATCACCACTTCCCAATCGATGAAGGCATTGCCATTGGTATAGAGGCCCTTTTTACTAACAACTGTATTGTTAACTTTGTTGTTTCCTTCTGAGGAAACACCACTGTCTGGTATTTCTTCCCCATATAGGGTTGCCTTGTTTTCTAAGAGCTTTGCTCCATTTTCATAGAAAATATCGAGTTTATCCTCTGGAATCTTGGTTTTAAAGGTGATGGTTTGTTCCTTATCAATTACCTCTTCAAAGTTGTACCTAAGGGTTTTGGTAGCTTCATCAAAAAAGTATTTACCCTTTTCTTCCTCTGCTCCCCCTTGGGCTGGATTTCCATTAATGGTAACTGACCCGGGTACAAACTCTTGATACTCCCCTATTGGATCTACTACATAGGCGTTAGTTATGGTCATCTCGTTTTGATTGACAACAATTTTCCAGGTGGCTTCCCGGGTGAGGTAATTATAATCTATCCCTGTTTTTTTGATGACCTCACTGGTGACCTTCTGGCTGCCTTCTGAAGTGGATTCAGTAATATTATCTCCATCCAATTTTGCGGTATTCCTGAAGGTTTTGCTGGCATTATTGGCCCAGAGATTATTATCCAGTACTTTTGTTTCAAATTCTAGGATATAGGTATCGTTAATCTTGTCGTCATTTTTATATCCTTCAAAATTATAGGAAATTGTTCCTGTTTTATTTGGTTCTCCTCCCAGGGGAGTATAGGTAAATCCCTCACTGACTGGTGTTTCCGCTACCCTAAAGGAGCCTGGAACATATTCTAGCCCTGTAGGGATATCATCAGTAACCACAGGGTTGATTATTTCAATTTTATTGCTATTTACCGTAACCTTCCAGGTAATCTCGTGGGTTGAAGGATTATAGCCCGAACCTACTTTTTTAATTACACTGGTGGGCACCCCCACTTCTTTACCATCTGTTGCATCTCCAGGAACGCCATCCCCTACTAGGGTTACGTTGTTCTTATATTTTTTTTGAGTATTTGAGTTAAAGGCATCTGGATCAACAACCTCAGTTGAATAGGTTAAGGTGTGCTTTTCATTGATTTCTTCGTCAAAGACATATTCAATTGTATATCCATCGTAGGTCAATGGACCAGATATAGATATTGGATTACCATCAAGCTCGATAGAATCAGTGATCAATTTTAATGGAAAATCATCTCCACTATTGGGCAATTCATCCCTAATTATTGCATTGCTCAGCTTTAGGTTATTGCTGTTAATGGTCACTGTCCAATCAATTGATTTCGTTCCAGGATTGTATTTCCCACTTTTACTGATAAAATCGACTGTTGTTTTCACTACAGCGTCATCGGGCTGAGACTCACCACCCTCAAAGGTTCCCTCAACCTCGTTCCTAAATGAAAGCACTTTTCCTTCAGAATCGAAGGCTGAAAGCTCTGGCCTGGTGTTGAATGTGATGGTATATTCTTCTCCCTCAGTGGTATTGATAGGCTCATTAAATTGATAAGTAAGGGTTTTGTCATTATCCCATGTAAATTCACCGGCTACAGCAGGTGTAATTTGGGCGGAATCTTCTACGTAATTATGACCCTCTTGAATAATATCTTTGATGACTACATCATGAATGGGTTTTAAATTTGGGGATGTCTCGGGTGTAACCTTAATGTTCCAGGTGATTAGATTGTTCTCCTTGTCGTAATCTCCTGTTTTATTGAGTATAACATCAACCGTCTCAGGCTCCTCCTCAAATTTTACTGTGATGGTATGGGTACTTTCTCCCCCCAGGTCAAAAACTATATCTGTTTCACCACCATCGCCTATTGTCTCTTCGTTAAACTCGGTATAAACATAAAAGTATCCGTGTCTATCGTAAAGATCATTTATACCCTCCGCAAACTTAATCGTTACACTGTTGTCGGTATAGATGTTAACAGTAGCCATTAAATCCCCAGAGTTCAGCTCGATTTCCATATCCTCTACTATTTTGATCTCCTCAGGGATAGTCAGTGTATAGGGTTTTTCTACATCTACCACGAATTCATCTTCAATTTCATAATAGTAAGTGATCCGTACTTTAGCGCTCTTGTCTACGTCATCCTCTAATGGCTGGCCGTCTTCATCCGTGAGCTCTATGTTTGTGAGAAATTGAAAATCATCCGGCCCTGAGTAGACTGCCTCTGTAACCGTCTTATCCTCGCTTTCCGTTGACAGTACTCCTTCAATATCTATTAATCCCTCAGTCCCATCCCCATTGGCAAAGGAAAAAAATGATGCTCCGGGTACTATCATTGGAAGCAATAAAGCGATCATGATTATGATACTTATTTGATGCTTCTTTTTGCCTAAAAAAATCCGCAATAATTATCCTCCTTTCATATAATTTGTTATTGAAATACCAATAAGCATTTTGCAATAGGTCAAAAGGCTTATTTTTCTATTATCCGTGATTTTCATTTCTCATGATATGCTTCTTTTGCTGATATCCATCCTTTTTTTTGTCATTTAGGTAGATATTTGAACAAAACATTTCGCATCACATAAAAAAACAGCTTCATACTTATTAACAAAGCCATTTTTGCTGCTGGCTATTTAAGCTTTTTCTCTAGTACGATTAGCTCTGCACCATGGACTGGCACGTATAGTTCTTCCTTATATTCACCCGCAAGCTCTTGGTATTCTACTGTAACCTTTGGATAGGCCCTTCCCTGTAGGTAAGTTATCTCCTCTTTAGTCATATTTTCCGGCGCACCCATGTCTATCCATGTGTCAACCACGGAACCATGCTCTTTATTTAGCTGATATCGGGTTATTTTGTAATAGCCCAGTAGCCCCCCTATATGTAACGCTGCTTTCTTTACAGGCTTTTCTTCAAATACAGCGTACCTTTCAGTATTTGTAAGGGCCGAGGTATCACCGCTTGAAAATAGGCTATCAAAGTAGGCATAGTTATAGACCAGCACCTGAATATTTTCATCCTTTTTAGTGATGATATGCTCCTCACTCTGTTCAATTATTTTATTCCCTAATTTGGATAAAAGATAGTATGCAAAATATGATGGCTTCTTTAATCCTTCTTTATTAATTAACCCAAAGCCTCCATGAAATGAAGAAATTCCAAGCTTTGCTTCTTCAATGATATCGGTAAATGTCCAATATCCCATAGCATCAGTTTTTCCTATGGACTTTACAATATTGCTTATGATAAATGTGGCAGCAAAGCAGGTATCATTAATTAGATTACGACAATATGAGGAAGCATTCCACTCCGTTATATAAAGGTCAGGTCTATATTGTAAGCATTTGCTCATTTTGTCATTAACTGAGTTTAGCGTATCATAGGTATGATGCTTGCCATAATATATTCTTTTTAGGCATTGCCATTCAGAAAATAATTCTGAATTGTCTTCTCTTTCTATGGCCTTAAGGGCTAGCTCTTGAACCTTTTCCTTGGAGGAAAAGTCTTCTGGATAAATATGCAATGACACAAAATCTAACTGTATCTGATTGTTATTACAGTAGGTTAAAAAATCTTCAAACCAGGTTCCATCCTTAAGGATTTGATAGGTAATCGATGGTCCTCCTACTCTCAAACCAGGGGAAATGGACTTGATTGCCAAAGCAGTTTCCCTATAGAATTCAAAGTAGCTCCCTCTATCGCCAATCCAAAAAACGTATTCTAAGTCTGGCTCGTTCCACACTTCAAAATACCAGGTTTCTACTTCTTCTAGCCCGTATCTGTTTATGCAATGCTTGATAAATTCCTGGACTAAATTAGTCCACAATTTAATATCCTTTGGTTGAGAAACATTTGCCTTCCACCAAAAGATGACTTCATTTGAGCTTTTAATCTCAGACGGCATAAATCCCAGCTCAATAAATGGCTTTATATTCACTTCTTTGAAAAAATCAAAGAGTTCGTCAACATGAGACCAGTTATAAATTACGTTACCATCATCCTCCAAATTATACACCATCATATGATCAGAAAAGATTCCATGAAATCTTATATATTCAAATCCTATTTCATGCTGTAATTCCTTAAGCTGGCTTTGCCATCCTTTTCTTAAGCCTTCTGATGCGTTGCTATAGGTGATTAATTTTTTCCAATAGGGTTTATAGTCCCTTCCTTCATCGTTAGCATCTGCCGATATACATTCACCGATAGTTGACATATTATCGTTCAGCGTATTATCTTCAACTGGTTTCAGATAGCTGAACAGCTTTTTAAATGCTTCTGTTCTATCTACATCAAAGTATGTTCTGCTCTTTTTATTCTCCCGATTATTATTAATATAGGTTTTATCTTCGTTTTTTTTCCGATATGCTGTAGGCGTACAGTTATATATATCCTTAAAGAGCTTATTAAAGGCTTTAGTACTGGGAAACCCGCTTTCGTAGGATATATCTGTTATGGTTTTGTTTGTTGTCGATAATAAGTTAACAGCTCTGTCTAGTCTTATATTACTTAGGTACTCTTGAAAGGACATGCCCATATTCTTCTTGATGAAATGTGACAGATAATAGACGCTGAGATGCTCTCGATCGGCTATCTCCTTAAGGGTAATTTTTTTGTCTACATTATCGTTAATATAACTGATAATCCCTTGAATACGGATAATATCCTTACTTATACTTGCTACCTTCGTATCTTCCATTAATGTATAGTCAAAGTTTTCTACTAAATAGGCCGCAAGCATGTATACAATACTTCCTATTGTTAACTGATAGCCCTTTCTTTTTTTGTTAAGCTCCCATACTATTTGAGCTAAATAATTTCTAATCATATCGTACTTTTTCTGTTCATCCCTTCCATAAAGAAAAGATTTACATTCAAATGCCATTTCCCTGAGTTTTGGATAATAGGCAAAGAAATATTTCGGATTAATTTGCAGCGCCAACAGAACATTATCTTCGCTGGTTTTATTGATATTGTGGAGTTCATTCATGTTTATCAATATCAAATCATTTTCCTTCAGAAAAAATCGCTCATTCCCCACCCTGATATTTACTGATCCCTGAAGAACCAATAGTATCTCCAATTCATTGTGCCAGTGCATTTCAAAACCGTTGATACTATGTATAAATGCCTTTATTGGTAATCCTTCCTGACTTTTTACTATCTCATATCTACATTCCATAAGACCCCTTCTCCCTGATTGATAAATATTACTGCTATACTCTATACCCCCATTTCATCAGCCTAAAAGATAATTATTAGTTCTCTTCTGAATTTATTGCAGCTCCGTATATACAGGTTTTATTTTTTCCCTGGGTCTTGGCCTCATATAAGGCTATATCTGCTCTTTCAATAATATTTTCAATTCCATCATTTATGCCTTTTATTTCTGTAATGCCAGCACTAAATGATCCTTCAAATACGATCCCTGTATTATTTTTTATGCACTCCTTATAGTTAATACTGTTTCTAAATCGCTCCAGCGCATCGTAAGCTGCTTTTTCATTTGTTTCAGGAAAATAAATCACGAATTCGTCTCCCCCAAACCTAAATACATGATCTGAAAGTCTTAGGCTGGACCTCAACGTACAAGTAAAGCACTTTAGAACCTCATCCCCCGTCAGATGGCCATAGGTGTCATTGATATCTTTAAAATAATCCATATCGACAAAGGCGATGGAAAATGCCCTTTCATCTCTTCTGTATATATTTGTAGCTTCCTTCATCTTTTCCCAAAAATAACTCTTAGTATATGCACCTGTTAATCCATCTTCGATAGATGTTGCCTTAAAGCAAAAGGCCCTGGTCAATGTTCTTTCCACTCTAGCAATTAGCTCCTCAGCTTCAAAGGGCTTTGTAATATAATCATCGGCCCCCATCATTAATGCGCTGGTTTTACTTACAATATTCGTGTCTCCTGATAACATAATAATTGGCAGCTCCGGCTCTGTTCTTCTAATTAACTCTATTACCTCGAAGCCATCTATTTCAGGCAGCATCAAATCCAAGATAACAAGGTCTATTTTGTTATCTTTTGTTTTTTTTATAATCTCAAAGGGATTTGGGGAAAGAATTACTTCATATCCCCTGGTAGTAAACAGCTTCTTAAGTGATTGTAATATTAGCACATCGTCATCAACTACAAGGATTGTACCAAGATGCCCGGTACGATTATGCTCGTTTTCCTGACAACAGCCCTCTCCAGTCGTATCATCACAAAATAAAACCCTGTCCAGCCTTTCTATTTCTAAATAAATACTAATGTATGGATTTAATATCTTCATTAATAAATCCTGATTTTTCTTTGCTCCATCACCATATAATGCTAAGGATGAATGCAGCTTATTGCTAAAATTTACAAGAGCTTTGTTTTCTAATACCTGGCTAGCCTCATTTAATATGCCCAGAAAATTTTCTATATCATTTAACTGCTCATCTTTACCATGTAAGCAATACTTCATCAGGTTACTAAACTGCTCGTCCTTTTGCTGCATCAGCTTCTTTATGAGTTTTTGACTGATATTCATTTCCTCACCTTTCTTTATAATCCCATGGATTACAGCCATACTATCCTCAGCAATTTTATTATGATTAAGGTCTCTTTATACAAAAGTTCCGGATAACATTCATCGTATTATATACGATATTTCTAGAAACATCATTTCTTTTTTTGCTATGACATAGGCCTTTTTTTGTTTTTTAATTCCCAAATGAGAAATAAAAAATACGACTAAGCTATCTGCTCAATCGTATTTTTTACAGTGATTTCTTCAATTATATAAGATATGGAAGCAAGGAGCAAGCCATTAACCTACCCCTTAGTCATTCCAATAATATAAACATTAGTAGTTATAGGTCACTTGAACTTGGGCTCTAATTTCCAACTCCCCTGAAGAAATGGCTGTATCATTTGCTAGGGATTCTTGCTTTACATCCATATAACGACCATAGATTGGTTCATTGTAGCTGTTTTCTACTACCTTTGCGGGTTTTCCAATTTTAACTCCAAGGGCACTGGCTATGGTTTCAGCCTTGCCCCCAGCGTTTCCGATGGCACTTTTTAAGGCCTGATTATAGTATTTGCTAGAATCTGATACGGTAAATCGAACACCATTAATTTGATTTGCCCCGTTTTTGCTGGCTGTATCGATGATTGATCCCACATTGTCAATCTTTCGGATGGTTACTTCATAAATATGGGTAACTTTAAACTCACCGTCGATTGGTTTTCCATCAGGAGTATTATAGAGACGCTCTCTATACATGTTATAGGAGGCTGTCTTGATATCCTCTTCCTTAATGTTCAATTTTTTAAGCGTTTCTAATAATTGATTGCTTGACTTTGTGTTTTCTTCCTGGGCTGTCTTAGAATCCTTATTGCTGGTTTCTACACCAATGTTTACTACTGCAATGTCTGGCTTTGCCATTACTACGCCTACCCCGTTAACTGAAATGTCTTTGGCTGTTGAATCGGCTTCAACCGTTGAGGTATATAAGCCACCCATGAAGAAAAATCCTACCATAGCCAATGTCAAAACTGAAACCAATAATCCCTTATGAAGCAATGTTTTTTTCATGTTAATTCCTCCTTCTTCTTATTTTATATATTATTAAACCTATTGGAACGCCCACAATGGTGATAACCAACATCACTGGAATCATTCCAAATAGCTTGATAAACAAAATTTCTCCGAAATAGATAATTTGATTAATTGATTGAATAAAGTTGTTCCGAGCCATACTCCAAAGCCCACTATTGCTTGCTTGGATTTTAGCTGAGGATTCCTGTACCTCTTCTATTTGTACATCAATAGTTGAAAGTGCAACGAGCTGATCATAGTTTCTGAGGGCCGTTTTATTATTGTTAATTTGCGTTCGAATCCGATTTAATTCATTTTCAATTTGTAAAACATCCTCTACCTTGTCAGCTTTTTGCAGAATTTCCCTTAATCTTTCCTCTTGCACCTCAAGGTTAAGGGCCTCATTTTCCATGTCATGATAGGTGATTGTCACATCCTCAACGTTGATGTTTTGATTTATCACAACTCCCAAGGCCTTTAACTGCTCAAATACATCCTTAAAGCGGTCATTCGGAACACGAATAGACAGATAGGCATTTTTTAAGGATTCATCGGGCTTTTCTCGATTCAACAGACGATAGTAGCTATCAGACCGTTGAATATAACCATTGCTTGCTGACACCAACTCTGTAATGCTTTTGTATATCTGGTCAAAGTTTTCAGTCTCTAAAAGAATATTTCCCTGTTCAATAAGCTTTCTTGAATCAGCAGTGTTTTTCATAATTGTCATTTCCTGCGATTCAGGGGAGCCTCCAGATGAGTCAGCATTCTTATTAAAGGTAAGCGCCTTTTCTTCTGCTGACTCCTGAGGGGCAACATCCTCAGCCATTTCTGCTTCTTCGCCCCTCACCCGAGCTGAGTCATCATGCTGATTAAGGGAGTAGTTTTGGGTACTAGGCTCATCATTCCTTATTTTGAAGTCATCTTGATTTAACAGTGAAGCTGTCAATACCGTAACCAATAATCCCGCTGCTACAGCACTAAATACCTTCCAATTTTGCCATTTTTTCTTTTTCGGCTTTACTTCAATCTCCTGAAGCTTTTCACGGAGGGAAGCGGTAAAGTTGTCAGGTAAATCAATTTCATCTATTTCATTCATAGACTCAACAATCAATTGTAGATTCTTTAATTTCATATTACACTCCTCACAATTTTCGAGATGAGCTTCGAAGCTGACTGCTTCTTCCTTAGATAACATATTATCAATATATAAAGAGCTAAGCTCTTCAAAGTTCCTACAATCCATTTTACCCCTCCTTTCAAGCCCGTTGTAATTTCTTGGTTAATAATGTCTTTAGATTGCTTCTGGCACGGCTGATTCTTGATTTAACCGTCCCCTCTGAACACTTCAATATCTCTGCAATTTCATTATAACTAAATCCATTTATATCTCTTAATATAATAATTTCTCTTTGATCAACATTTAATTGATTAATGGCATCATGAATTATTCTCTTTGTCTCATTTCTTTCAAATAAATACTCCGGAGTATTCATTTCATCAGCAACTTCAAATTTATACATACTTTCACCGGTATCGTATTCCCGATCCAGCGAAACAACAACTGCCCTTCTATTCTTACGGATATAATCAATACATGAGTTGCTTACCACTGAATAAAGCCAAGTTGAAAAGCTACTCTTCCCCTGGAATCCACTGATAGACTTGTAAATTTTAATCATAGCCTCCTGGGTAACATCATTTGCATCCTCTAAATTCCCTAGCATTCGGTAGGCGATATTAAAAGCTTTTTTCTGATAAGGTTCTATAAGTACTTCAAAGCTTGCGATATCTCCCTTTTTTACCTTTTCTATTAAGGAGATTTCTTGTTGATTCAAGTGCTTCACTCCTTTCATCTGCCCCTTTAACAAATTAGACGGGGCAATTAGAAAATAGTTCCTTTAATTTTAAAATTATTGCATATAAAAATAATCAGCTTCAATCACTGATTATTTTTAGGCAAATTGACACGCTGCTCTAATTGAAAAGGATAAAAATAGCTGTCAAGCAATTTGCCATCCTCTTTACCATAGTAGAACCAAGCATGATGCATAAATTGGTTTTTTATTCGATATCTCAGGTCAGTCATGCGAACTAATATTTTGTCCTTCTCACGTTCTATCATATCAATATGCATGAGGGGTGTAAAGCTGGAAAAATAAATCCCCAACTCTTCCTTGAGGGATTCTTGAATCAATGCATCCCGCATTTTCTTCAATCTTCTTAAAAAGTTTGTTTTCCTATATAGGCTCCCAACTTCTCCTACATGGAAGAAGTTCTTGGTTTCCACAACAAAATCCCATTTTAACGGGTTAAAAGTCGAAGGCATTACCTTGATCTGTTCAATCCCTTCCCCAGCCAGCAGCCCCTTTAGCCTTCCTTTCAAACGATACCTATCATAGGCTCTGATCAAAAGGTACAAAATAAAGAGTAGAGAAAAAACAAAGCTTTCTTTATAGTTGGCTTTCCGCCTATATACTAGAGATATACAAAGTATAATTAATGCAGGATCATAGATCATCAATAGACTTAAAGTATATTTTTTCCTATTAAATGGATATAACAAGGCAACTCCATAGGAATTTAATAAGTCAAAAAGGATATGGGTCAGCCCCCCAATTAACGACCAAATAAAAACCTGTGTCAGAATCATTCCTGGAAAGAACAGATATAATCCAAGGGTAATTAAAGCGGATAATCCAATGATTCCTGGAACAGAGTGACTTTCTACCCTATGGTGATTATAGTAGGCGTAATCTCCCTTTATCTTAGCGATAATATCTAAATCCGGGGCCATTGCACCAAGCACTGCTCCAATACAGGCAGGACTGGTGAAGCCTGAAGGATTTTGACTGGCAAATACTGCTAAACCAATTAGTCCATGGCTCAATGGGTCCATGCTCCCTCCCCCTTCCTTATCAATATATGTCCTCTACATTATAACAAGGGAGCCCCCTAAAATATAGTTGTATTATTTTCTATTAATTAGATGTTGACAGCCTTTGAATAATATGTTAATATTAAATTCGTCAAGTTCACAGGCCCTGGTGGCGGAACTGATAAGCCGATGTGTCGGAATTGGCAGACGACCGCGACTCAAAATCGTGTGCTGTAATGGCGTGTGGGTTCGAGTCCCACCATCGGCACCAGCAAATTCAGCTCTTTAGTTTAAACTAAAGAGCTTTTTTATTTCCTACATCTCCTCATCTTCGTAAAACTCTATCGGGAAATCTTTTACGCTTACGTTTGGATAAGTAAGTTTCAAACACTGCTATTTTCCAAAATCATTAAGTATAGCCTGATTTAGTCTGCCAAATGCTCTGCCAATTTGTTGATATCAAATTTCATTTTTTATCACTCCAAAGTTATCTTCTCAGTTTATGAACCTTAATAGGCATATAAACCTCGGGTTAGCAACAACTAACCATAGGGTAACATAATTCGAAATGCCTTTCAAGGGTGAACTAATTATGATATCCATCTAAACAAAATATTTTCTCCTTCTTCCGAAATGACTATTTTTGCCCCTGTTGATTTATAAAGATTCATCGCTGAAATATTTTCTCTGTTCGTCAATACAAAAGCATTATGGAATTCTTCTGTATTTAAATGTTTTAAAAACTCATGAACTAGAGCTTTTCCAATTCCTCTTTTCTGAAATGATTCTAATACATCAACAGAGTATAGGAACAACTGCTTTTTAGGAATATCAAACCGTTCAATAATATAACCATAAATATTGCCAACAACTTTTCCTTGAAGTAATGCAACATACATGATATTTCTGTCATTTTCAAAAAAACTATTATTAATGCAACTTTTATTTCTATTATTCCAGTAAAACAAACGAGCGGCTTCTTCTGCTAAATTTAAATTATGCTTACTTAATCTTACTATTTCCATACCTATTACGCTCCTCACCAAGTTATCTTATATTACACCATCATCAATCTATAGTAATTCCCAGCGTTCGACTTCATTAAGATGTATTATAGTTTAATTTCCCAAGAGCAAGGCGGCTGAAGAAGCTATATCGGTCAATATGGAGACTGACGACAACGCCGCTATAGGGTATATAACTAGGGATAATCCGTTATTTTAGTTGCCCCAGGGTACTAGTGCTTACTAACCATCAACTACTTCTCCAAGTATTAAAACTTTCCCATTATCTGGACACCTCATTTTAAATTTCTTCATCCTGATGTTTCCATAATCCAAATCACCATTATTTAATAATGTATAAATGCTAGGATATATATTCTGCCATAATTCATGACAAATTGGAGGACAGATATCCGTCACTTCATAAACATCTCCGGCCTTATGATAATTTCCTCGACACTTGCTTTCTAAAACAGTTAATTTGACTTTCACAATATCCTTCCCTTCCTCCTTAAATCCTTGAATTTGGAAATCTTAAATAATTTTATGATGCTAATTAATTTCTAATATTCTTTGCATTACTGGATCTATATTGTTAAAATAGTCATCGGCATTTGGCTCAACAATTAGATCTGGAACAAATGTATCTATATCTTCATCTGAGTGGGTAAAATATTTTGTTGAATAGCTAATTTTAGTATGAGTGTTAATTAAGTTCAATTTCTTAACTTCTCCATAATGGTTTGGTTTACCCCCTGTAGGTTCTCCAATGATAGTTGCATTAGTTACATTTTTAAATGTTAGAGCATTTAACATTGCAGATGAAAATGTTTGTCTTCCAACTATTACAAACAGTTTTTTGAATTGGTCTAGGCTCTCTCTTTTTTTGAGTTCAGCAAAAAATGGATCTAATAGAGGAGAAGATCCTCCTCCATTATTCCTTAAATCAATTACAAGTTTCTTTATAGAATTTTTATCAATAAAATCAAAAAGCTCCTTGTTAAAATCTGAAAAAGATTTATCCTTCATATTTACACAAGAATTATATTGAAAATACAATAATTTTTCTTCTTCAAGAAATTCGTACCAATAATTTTTATCACTATTCTTCAAATACAGCATTCTTTCAGGTTTATCTATATTGCTATTTTGTAATTCCATCTTATTAAATATGCTAGGGCTGACTTCAACACTGTGTTCCTTTCCATTTTTGTCTATAAAAATATATTTTGCTGTTTCTGAATTTGTGATCTTTAAACCATTTAAAAGTTCTGGAATAATCATATTTTTAGTAATTAAGTATTTAAACAGATATTCATTTTCATAAGAAATTATGGGTCGAAACAATTTTACAATTTCTTCAACACTTTTACCATTTATACTTTTTAGTTTAAGGCCAATGAATTCACCATATTCAGGTACAGTCTCTAATAAGTAAATTCCATCATGAAAATAGTAAAACAAAAAAGGGTATTCTTTTATGGGATTATGCTCAAATCGTGTATGTGCATCACCTACAGATGCTATCAATTTACTCACTTCAACAATTATTTCATCATCCGTTAATAAAGGTATTTTTTCTTTTATACTCTCTACATTAGTTAAAAAATCTTCTTTTTCTACTTTAAAGAATAAATTCTTATGATTTATAGGTAATTGTTTTGAAATAAATTCAATATCCGCTAACCACTTAGCTTCTCTATCATCACCATTAACTTCTGCACTGCTTGTATATTTGTTGCTATATTCTAATTCACTCAAAGAACCAAAGTCATTAAACTTAAAGGTGTTTTTTATTTGATCTATTAAAGATTGTAAATTATTATAGTCATCAGCATGACATTCAAAATTCATTTCAAAAAGCATATCTTTTTCTTGAACATAATAAAAAGTATTCATTATCTCATCATTCTCTTTAGGATTAATTTTATATCCTTTATTTCCACCAACAATACATTCTTCAAACTCTTCTTCAATTTCTTTTACACTTTCTTCAAGATAATTCTCATAGAAACGAGTTGCTTTTACTCTCAATGAAATTTGATTATCCTCCTTTGAAAAAACTACTGAATTTGTACCATCTTGATTCATGAGTAATTCAGGTTCTAGCCAATTTGACGGATATTGTATAGTATAATTACCATTAGAATAGGTTTTAAATTTACTTATTCCCTCATCCTTATTATCACAGTATACTAATAAAAAACTTATTAATACAAGTATTGCTAATATACTCACCCTTTTTATAATTTTCATTTATCCCCCTTGAAACATTGATTAAGTTTTAGTCGGTATAGAAACCTTTTGCATGACTTATAATGGCTAACATCTTAACATCTGCTCTTTCGACTTGCTTAGTTTAATAGTAAAAAAAACAATATTTACTCCTTTGTGCATTCTTTGTACAATATTTACCAAATCCAACCATTGTTAATGGAATTAGTAAGTTGATAACCATCATAAAAATCCAAAACCCCATTTTTAACTCCCCTTTAATTACTGCATATACCATATATTAGTACCCTATTGCACATTCATACTATAAAAAAAGTACATATTAATTATCCCATATATAATTAAAAACTGATATCAGTTATAATTAAAGGATTTAATTTTAATCTTCTTTGGGTAAAAAGAGTTAAATCATCAAGTTATTTCATCTACTGCTTTTCTAGTATGTTAAAAATATCACTATAGCTGATTTCTTCTAAACAATTTAAATTAACATTTTAACCCAAAATTATCTGTGTGTTTTCCTGAATCCTGGTCCGCCCATAGAAAAAAATATAATTATTTAAGTTCCTTTCTCAAAATCAAGTACGAATTCTATTTTTTATACTATTCTATAAAATAACAAAAAACCCTACCCTTTTATCCCGACATAATTCGACATAATTGACAATAAATAACCTATGAAAAAAGGAGGCTTTATGTGAAGTATTTTTCTAAATGTTAGCTTCTCTTTCTAACATTTGGTGTACACTACGTCTAGCCTCCGTTTCTCCATAATATTTGATTTTTTGTTTTGTTCAGTGTTTTTCCAGAAACACATCTATTTAGCTATAGACCTTCCTTTGGACTTAAACCCATTTTACATTTGTTTATAAAGCTAAGTATTTTGATGGTTAGTAAGATGGAGGCAATAAATAAAACAATAACATAAATCAAGGTCAATAGTGGTATAAACATCAAGGCAATTGAAAATACCATTGCAATTTGAAGAATTTTATATTGATTCCATCTTTCATCGGCCTCATTTGCTAATTCAGTATGTTCTTCCTCCAGTGCTATTTCCTTTATTCCCATAAATAGATTATAGATAACCAACAGGTTTAGTATAATTGACGCAATACCAATAATAAAGCTTAATACCCCAAATTGCCCAAAGGTGACCCCTCCAGCTTGAGCTGGCTTTTCATAGATTGCAAATAGAGATAACATTAACATTGGTATGTTATATTTGGAGGCTTCTTTGAAATACTGACTGCTCGAAGCCAGATCTGCAAAGCCCAATGCAAAAAAAACATATCCTACTATATCGGGTAAGATATCAAACCCTTGAATCCTAAAGCTCAACATAATAAAGAAAAAACCCCAAAATAACTTATTAAATCCACGTTCTCTCATTTAATCGCCCTCACATTTTTTTATTTTTACATAAATATAATATCATATTATTCTAGTTCACATCCAATAGTTCTATAGTCTACAATCGGGGGCTAAATAACGAGTCGAATCTGACCAGCTCTTCTGTATTTAATTCGTAGTAACATTTAAGAATGAAAAAAAACACTATGGGAGGACAAAATATACCACCATAAGCAACATTACTAATATACCAGTTTTTAGCTTACCTTTAGGATAAAAGGCTATTCTGTCTCCTATAATTTTACTAAGAAAGGGATTGAATAGTATTCCTATAAAAGCAAATAAAATCCCTGCTAGGGTTACCCGGGTGCTTAAGGCTCCATACCCCTTTAAAACAAACAGATGACCGTAGGCACTGATTAAAAAAAATAAAGATAAAATCCACAGTACAGTTAATCTGCCTATACTTATTATCTTTGCTCCCTTGGCTTCTCGCCTTTTTATCTCATTCACTTAATTATCCCCCTTGCACCCTATTTTAAAATTCTATTTAATCCCCATATAAGATTAATCTCTATATCTTTTTTCTAAGGCTCTTAGTGGGCATGTCGATGGTGAATATCAGGTCTATGATCATGGCAATGCTCTATAACTTCATGCACATGGAAATGACTGTGTTCAAATTCATCTGTTATGGGGCAATTATGGCTATGGTTATGATGTTGATCATCATGTCTATGCCTATGGTCATGAACCAGTGCTTCGTGGATATGGGTATGGTCATGTTCCTCGTTAATTGTAAGCAATACCCCTCCAATCATCAGAAGTGTAGCTATTCCAAAAAGCGTACCAGGCCTCTCGCCTAAAATAATAAAGGATAATAGTACGCCCATAAAGGGGGCAGCCCCATAATAGGCACTGGTTCTTGAGGCCCCAAGCCATCTTTGGGCTCTTACGTAGAAGAAAATACTTAATCCATAGGCAGTAAATCCAAGCAATAAGGCTAATAGCACCTTTACCCAGGAGAATGTCATAGGTCCTTCTGTAAACAGAGCTATCAAAAGGGCAGTGGTACCAGAGCCAAAGCCCTTTAGTACCACAATTTGAGCCGGATCCTTGGCTGACATGTTCCGAGTACAGTTATTTTCTAACCCCCAGCAGGTACACGCGGCCAGAATTAATAATGAGCCGATAGAAAAGCTGAAAATACTGCCCTGGCCTAGATCCACGCTTAATAAAATACTAGAAATCGTGATGATGCCAATAGCAAAACCCATTCGCTTACCGATGGCCTCTTTAAAGAAGTGCCTTGCCACCAGGGTGGTAGCCACCATTTCAAAATTAAACAATAGGGAGGCATTGGCGGCAGTAGTAAAGGTAAGGCCCAGCATCAGCAAAAAGGGGGCTATTACATCCAGTAGAATCATCAATATTACCCAGGGGCGATCTTCTTTATCCAGCAGCGCCTCTTCCTTACTGTCCAATATTTTAGTTCCCAGCTTCCTTATTATCAGCATCCCAGCCCCTGCCCCCAGGTATAAAAAGCCTGTCATAAACATGGGAGGCACTTCCCTTAGCAGCAACTTAGAAAAGGGTGCATTCAACCCAAAAAGCAATGCAGCCAGCAAGGCTTCTGCCACAGGAAAGTTCAACGTTTTTTTCATGTGCTATCCCTCCAAATATCAGTTTCTTCCATTTCTATGTATTACATTTTAAATAAATTCTTCAGGTTTGTCTCTTATTTACATTATAATAAAAAAACCAAAAATTTCAATGTCTCATAATAATCCCCATGGCATACTCAGCTAATTTTTGCTAAAAAAGTAATCACCCTGCTCATACACACAGAGTGATTACTTTTATTCCTATTAATCAATCTTCATAACTCGGATCGCATTGAGCACTGCCAGCAGGGCCACCCCTACATCAGCAAATACGGCCTCCCACATGGTGGCGATTCCCCCTGCCCCCAGGGCCAAGACAATTAGCTTCACCCCTAGAGCTAAGGTAATATTCTGCCACACAATTCTTCGGGTCTTTTTAGCAACCCTGATAGCTGTTAATAGTTTAGTGGGTTCATCGGTCATCAGAACTACGTCGGCGGCCTCAATGGCCGCATCAGATCCAAGACCTCCCATGGCCACTCCTACGTCGGCTCTGGCCAGCACAGGTGCGTCGTTTATTCCATCTCCCACGAAGAGAATCTTTCCCTTACTTGATTTTTGCTTTTCAATCCGTTCCATTTGTTCTACTTTTTGATCAGGCAGTAATTCAGTATAAACCTCATGAAGACCCAGCTCCCCAGCAATTTTTTCTCCTACTGCCCTACTGTCTCCTGTCAACATCACCAGCTTATTCACGCCAATCTTCTTTAATCCTTCGATGGCCCTTGCTGCATCGGGCTTCACTTCATCGGCAATGATAAGATGGCCTGCATACTTACCATCCACAGCCACATGAACGATGGTACCTGGGTCCTGGGGCTGATTATATATAATACCTTCCTGTTCCATGAGCCTTGGGTTTCCTGCCAAGATGGTTTTCCCTCTAAATAGTACTTTAATTCCCTTACCCATGAACTCTTCATATTTTTCAATGGCATCCTTGTTAACAGATTTACCGTATCTCTTCAAAATCGATTCAGCAATGGGGTGATTGGAATAGCTTTCGGCAAAGGCAGCGTATTCCAGCAGTCCTTCTTGACTGATACCTGCAACAGGCTTAATTTCAGTTACTTTAAAGACGCCCTTGGTCAAGGTCCCTGTTTTATCAAAGATTACTGTTTCCACATGATTCATAGCTTCCAGATAGTTGCTTCCCTTTACCAGAATTCCATTTTTCGAAGCCCCTCCAATTCCTCCGAAGAAGCTAAGGGGAATGGAGATAACCAGGGCGCAGGGGCATGAAATCACCAAGAAAATCAATGCCCGATAGAACCAGTCAGAAAAGACTGCTCCGTCGATTACCAATGGCGGGACAATTGCCAAAAGGGCAGCCACCCCTGTTACCGCAGGCGTATAATATCGTGCAAATTTTGTAATGAAGTTTTCTGTAGGTGCCTTCCTGCTACTGGCATTTTCCACCAGTTCCAGAATTTTTGAGACTGTAGATTCCGTAAAGGCCTTTGTTACCTCCACCACTAGCAATCCGTTTTTATTGATAAAGCCACCTAAAATATTACTTCCTTCTTCAACCTCCCGCAGCACTGATTCCCCGGTTAGCGCAGTGGTATCTACCATTGAATTACCCTCTACTACGATTCCGTCTAAAGGAACCTTTTCTCCCGGCTTAACAACAATCAGTTGCCCTACAGCCACATCCTTTGGTGAAACACGCTTTTCTCCCCCAGTGGTTTTCAGATTGGCATAGTCAGGTCTGATGTCCATTAAGGTTGCAATAGATTTCCTTGAGCGGTTGACTGCCAGACTTTGGAAGAATTCCCCGGCCTGGTAGAAGAGCATTACCGCCACCCCTTCTGCATATTCACCAATGATGAATGCTCCAATAGTGGCAATGGTCATCAAAAAGTTTTCATCAAATATTTCTCCCCTGGCAATATTTCTAAAGGCCTGAATCACCACATCCCCACCGGATAGGCAGTAGCTCAAGAAGAATAGGGAAAATTCAGCCCATGGGGGAAGCTCAAATAGTATGGCTGTAGCAAAAAGCACTGCTGCTGCTCCAAATCGCATTATTTTCTTTTTCATCCCAGCATCAAGATCAAATTGACCTTGCCCTCCAAGGCCTGAAGCCCCTGCCTCCAGGCTGATTACCTCTACCTCGGGCTCCAGTCGTTTAACAATTCCCTTGATTTCCTTAAAAATCTCGTCTTTTCTTTCGGATTGCTCCATTTCCATCCTAAGTTTTTGAGAAACTAAATCAATATTAACGGCCTTGATCCCTGGAATTTTCCTAGTTTGTTCTTCAATTTTAAGGGCACAATTGGCACAACCTAATCCTTTTAATAATAGGGTCGATTCATTCCCAAGGGAATCCCCATGATCATGATGGTGCCCGAGGTTTCCATGATCATGGTAATGTCTATGGTCCCCGTGATCGTGTCCGTGGTGGTGACCATGCCCTGGGCAACATTGCTGCTTTTCCTTTTCTTTTTCCTGTACTAATATATGGGGTTCCAGCTTCTTTATAATTCCTTTAACATTTTCTACAATCTCATGCTCATTACGCTCTTCATCAATATTCATTCGTAAGGCCTTTGTGGCAAAGCTGACGGTTACTTCACTTACCCCCTTTACCTTAGCTACCTTCTGTTCGATTTTCATAGCACAATTGGCACAATCTAATCCTTCTAATCTAAACTCCTTTATTATTTTTTCCCTCATCTCGGTCCCTTCCTTCAAGTTATTCATTGATATGACTTAAACCTTGATCAAATATATGCTTGATATGTTCATCATCCAAGGAATAATACACTACCTTGCCTTCCTTTCTGAACTTCACCAGCCTGGCCTGTTTTAGTACTCTCAGTTGATGGGAAATGGCAGATTGGGTCATATTCAGCAGGGTAGCAATATCACACACACACATTTCTGAAGCAAATAAAGCATAAATTATTTTAATTCTAGTGGTATCTCCAAAGACCTTAAACAGCTCAGCCAAATCATATAAGTTTTCTTCGGCAGGCATATTTTCTTTAACGGAATCAACCACCTCCTGATGTATTACATTACAGTCACACCTTGGAGATTCATTATTTTGATCAATCATGTAAACACCTCTTCCATTTGAATATATGAACAGTTATTCATTCGTTTGTATTTATTATATTCTCTATTATTTCTGTTGTCAATCATTTTATATGAATAATTGTTCATATATTTGTTTTATTTTTTTAGATGGTTTTTTAACCGCTAGTGACGATGCTTCTACACACTTGATAGAAGCAGAACTGTGAACTCCTGTAAAAGAAAAAACCAGCCCATGGGACTGGTGATTTTTTAACCTTCAGCTAGACATATTTTTTACTAACCGTTTTACCCAAGTACTCCATATGGGCAGCTAATTCATTAACGACCTTCAGCTTTATACTTAAATCAATAGGAAGGTCAGGGTTTTGGTGAACGGGATTTACTGCTTTTCCTACCCATAGATTTAAATTAGTACAATCTTCAATCAAGAGTCTGGCAAGCCTTGAGGCTCCGTCTTTTCCCTGTATGCTCTGAATATCATCCTTTAATGAGGTATAGATATAGTTTTTTATAATTTCTACTGCCCTGCTTAAAGTTAAAACCCCTTCAGTGACTAAATCAATTCCTTTAATATTTGCCGTTGGGGGCACACTTCTATCTTCAAAATCCAGGTTAACTTCAATCTCCCTCTTGGTTTCCCTCGCTACTATGTTGGCAGCTGTCCCTCCACATACCACTTTCTTTCCTTTGCTCTTCATCAGTTGATTTACTATCCAGCTATCCTTTTCCCAATCCTGAGGAGGTCCCGTAAAGAGATCCACTACCTCTGGTTTCCTTAATTTAATGCTTACAACGGTGGTATCATCTCCAGGTTCACCTAAATACAGTTTTTTACATGCTTCTATTAAGCCTTTGGATATGTTCTTTGCACACTTTTCCTTTAAGACCAATCCCTCTATATATTCTAATACATTATTCCACTGCCAGCCCAGGTTTAGCACACCTCCTACACCGGCATGAATCACGCCGTCGCTGACTACTGTAAGGACATCCCCTTCCTGGAGCTGAAAGTTTCCTTCCTTGACCACCCTGCCGTCAATAATACTATGTCTTTTCTCAATGCTAATGCTTTTTCCGTCTCGGATAAAAAACATAGGTGGATTATCATACTCTGCTATATAAGCCCTCCCATCCCTATGGACTTGAAGGATGGTAAAGGTAGAGTATGCAAGTTTTCTCACATTACAGACCGGAAGGGTATTTACAATCGTATCTATTGTTTCATAGATACTGGCTCCGTTAACCAGCATAGTAGCTGCAATTTTTGAAGTTAGGGTTGAAAGAATGTTTGCCTTTACGCCACTGCCCAGGCCATCGGCCATTACAACAATTACACTATCCTCTGTATAAATTACCTCTACCTTGTCTCCACATAGCTCTTCTCCCTGCTTATTTAATTTATCGAAGGCCACGTCTATAAAATATTCCATTATGATTTACCTGCCTCCTCTAAGGTAAGTTCCTTTAATTTAGTTAGTATCACCTTAGTTTCTGCAGTGGTTTCACCTAACAAGCTTGCAATTTCTTGAGCAACCCTCATCTGCTTTTCTATCACCTTTTGAGCAGCGTTTATGGTATTTTCTTTCACTCTGGTTAACTCCTTTTTATGTCTTTCCTCTTCAGTTATATCACTCATAATAGCAAGAATAAGATTCTCCTTTTCTATATATAGGATATTATGGATAAGCACTACACCATACTTAGGGTAGCTTATCTTTTTCCCTATGATGTTCTTCTTTGTAAGCTTTACATTAAAAAAGCTGCTGTCATCAAGGATCGTACCTATTTCCTTATTTTTTATATCCTCAGCTTTAATCTTAAATATCCTTTCTGAGGAGCCATTGAATTCCTTAACCGTTAACTCCTCGTCTAAAAGAAAAATAGCATTAGGTGAATTGTCAAATATTAGATCCGTAACTTTTTCAGCCTTACTTCTCATAAAGGGAATGCACATATCAGGCTCTGCCATACCTTCATGGATTGCCTGGGCCTTTTCTAAACAGGTATTATATCCACAACTGCCGCAGTTAAGCTGGTCATCCTGATGAATTTTCCCTATTTTTTTCAAAATATTATTTAATTCTGCTTCACTGGCGATGGATTTTTCAATGACCTTGTGATAAAAATATTTAGAGAAATCCAGGTCATTAATAATGATAGTAGAATGACGTTCTCCCGTAGCCCTTGAATTCACATAATCTATAACCTTTTTTTGGCTCTTGAAAAAGTTTCTTGTGGCCCTTGGCATAGCTGGCCCACCAATGCAGCTTCCCTTACATATACTGATCTCTACTAAGGCATTTTCTACGGTTTCATTCTTTAGACTGTCAAGTATCTCTATGGATTCGCTAATACCATTTACTGATATGGCATCATAATTTGAAGTGATATCCTTCAAGGCACTCTTTAATATCCCTCCTCCTATAGGAAACGCCTTTCCCCGATTGGAAGATACATTATCAAAGGGGCGCCCATCGAGAAGGCCAAGGTCAATCCCTTCTGAATCCAACCATTTTTGAAGCTCCTCAAAGGTTAATACCCCATCTATAATTCCTTCATGCTGAAAATCTGTGGATTCTACTTTTTTGGCAATGCAGGGGCCTATGAAAACCACATAGCTTTCCATCCCGTAAAGGCTTTTCAACAGCTTCCCATGGGCAACCATGGGGGAAACCATCGGTATCATATATTGTATAAGCGTCGGATAGTAGTGTTGAATTAAATAATTGGCAGCGGGACAGCAGGTGGTAATGATATTTCTGTGATAGGCTTTTTGTATATGGGCCCTGTATAGATCGGCTATGAGTGTGGCCCCTACTGCTGTTTCTTCAATGATACTGAAGCCCAGTAATTGAAGGGCTGAAGCTAATTTACTGTAGTCATCCAGCTCAAAGGCCCCCGGAAAGGACGGTGCTATACTTGCAATCATTTTTTTACCACCCTTAATGGCCATTTTAATATTTTCCAAGTGGGGCTTCGCCTCTCTGCAATCTTGAGGACACACTAAAAAACACTGGCCGCAGGCAATACATCTGTCCTTAACAATTTCTGCCTTTCCATCCTTCATTTTTATGGCCTTTACTGCACAGGAACGCAGGCACTTATAACAGTTTTTACAATTGGCCCTTGAAAAATCAAAAAAGCTCAAATTCATAACCTCCCAATAATGCTATGCTGAAAAAACTCATCAACATCATCTTCACTTAGTGATACTACTTTTTCATCGTTTATTCTGACTGATACTGCTTTAGTACACTCCTTCAGGCAGAAGGCTGCCTTCAAGATAACTTTGTTTTCCAGGCCCTTGCTCTTGATAAGTCTCTGGAGTTTTTCCAAAACATTATAGGCTCCTTTTAAGTGACATGCACTGCCAATGCAAACATGGATTTCTATCATAGGCCTACCCCTTTCAAGGATAAAACTACTACACTAATTTCTAAAAACAATCGTTAAAAAATTATCAACTTTATCGACAAAGTAACAATCTATCTGATCGTTCCCCTTGCTATAGATACAATACTTGAAAAAACCTTACCACATTATTGTAGTACATTCTTTAGCAAAAATCATTTTTAATTTTTTGCAGGTCATCTAGGTAAAACACGGGGCCATCCTTGCAAAGATAATGTTCATCTAAATTACACCGGCCGCATTTTCCTATGCCACACTTCATCTTGTATTCCAGGGTTGTAATGATTTGATCTGGCTTAAATCCCAGTTTTTCTAAGGTTTTCAAAACATATTTAATCATGACGGGGGGGCCACAGGTAATAGCAACTGTATTTTGAGGGTTTGGAACCAGCTGTTCTAAATACTGAGGAACATAACCTACAAACCCCGTCCAATTAGGGTCTGCTGTATCTACAGCTGGGTTAACTTCAAAATTCTTTGTCCCAGGCCAGCTTTCAAAAATATCTTCGTAAAAAATAAGATCTTCTACGGAACGGGCCCCATAAACCAGTTGAAATTTACCTGAGTATTGTTTCCTATAATCTAAGGCATATTGGATTAAAGATCGCAGCGGAGCCAGGCCAATACCACCACCGATAAAGAGCAGATTTTTACCCCTTAGGCTTTCCACAGGAAAACCATTACCATAGGGGCCTCTAATCCCGATTTCATCTCCTATTTCCAGCTGATGCAACACTTCTGTCAACTTCCCTATCTTTTTGATGCTAAATTCTACATAATCACGGCCAGGCGGCGAGGTGATGGAGAAAAGGGCCTCTCCAATTCCCAATAGCGAAAGCATGGCACATTGACCAGGCATATGATTCAGCGGTATCTCTGGGTCTATTTGAAAAGTTTTCACATCACTGCTTTCGGTAACGATATTAATCACTTTACCCTTCATAGGGATTAATGGATTATGCTTCATAGTTCCACTCCAATCTTTTTCAGTACAGTATCAATGGATATGCCTACTGGACACAACGCTGCACACCGACCACATCCTACACAGGCTAAAGCCCCTTGTTTTTTGACAAAATAATTGAGTTTATGATAAAACCGATTTTTAATACGATCCTTTTTTTCTGGTCTGGGATTATGGCCCCCTGCCATGCTGGTAAAGCTTGAAAACATACAGGAATCCCAGGTACGATAGCGTACCCCCTGCTCTTTACGATTGAAATCCCTAATATCGTAGCAATGACAGGTAGGGCAATAATAGGTACAGGTACCACAGCCTACACATAGGCTTGCTAGGCTTTCCCATAGGGGCGATTCAAAAAAATCATCCATCCTATTCCGAATTTCTTCTGGCGATAGCTGCTTAGCAGATTCTTTTTCCTGAGATACCGGGAAGGTATTAGAAACTCTAAAGCCTTCCATTGTCAAAAATTGCTCCACCAATTGCCGCCCTTTTTCAGTGTTGGACTGCAAATAGATTTCTTTTTGATTTTTACCATCCTTAGCCATTAAAATATCTGCATTGGGTGTAAGGGGGCAAATACCAAATTCTTCACAATTACAGTTATCTCCCATTTCACAACATATTGCCGCGATAATTAATGTCTTTTCTCTTTTTTCCCGATACAAGGTATCCACCGGGTCTGCTAGAAATACCTTGTCAATCAATTCGATACTCTTTATGTCACAGGACTTTACTCCTAAAATAATCTGGGACCCTGTGGGTTCATGCTCGTCAACCTCTACTGCACTCCCTTTTCTGGCAAACTTAATATAGATTTCTGAGTCGGGAAATAAAAAGGATTTAATTGAACCCAAGGGTGGCTTATTACAGAAAACAATTTCCTCACTCAACTGAATCTCTTTAATATTCATTTGATCCAATGGTCTATAGTGCTCCACCCCATCCTCCAGGGTAGGACAAAAGGTTTGATATTGGGCTTCCAGCTGATTACAGGCGAACAAAAGAGTAGAGAAGGAAGTGGCTTTAACGATTAGCTCCATTATTGATCCCCCTTTCCAAAGAAATCTGGCTCATCAGCATTGGCATGGGACAAGGGCGTTGGTAATTGATCTACCCCGGGTTGATAGCTGCCATAGAATTTATCCAGTTCCCTTTGAAGCTTTTGATTGAGAAGGTGCAATGGGATATGCTCGGGACATACACGGGAGCATTCACCACAGCCTACACAGCGGTCAGAAACATGAAAGGCCCGTATGATATGATAAAATTGATGTTGGGCCAACTGGTCCTTGGCGGCATCAATATAATCTGGGTTTTCCCGATCAAAAATACAAACTCGGCAGGTACATACGGGACACCCATTTCGACAGCTGTAACACCGCTTACAGCGATTTAATTGGCGTTTCCAAAACTCAAACCTTTCTGCTTCAGACATTTGCTCAATTTCATTAATCTCCCTAAAGCTTTCGCTATGGGTAAGGATTTTTTTATCAGATATAGCTTCCTCTGTCAGGAGTACGTCCACCTCTTGCTCAGGAGGCGTGACATGCTTACAGCTAAGGCAATAGGGAGAAAGCTCTTCCTGCTGAGATTGAGCCTTTCTCAACATACCTGGACATTGGACGCCGATCAGATAGATTTGATCTCTGTGAACACGCCCTTCATCCAGCATCAGCTTAATGGCCCGATAATCGCAGCCCTTTGCCACAATGGCCGTCTTTTTATTGCGAAATTCATCCTGCAGCAGGTATTTAGATAGGGCCTTTTCGCTGTAGGCATCAAATATAAGCTTATTAATCTCCTCATGGGAGGCGGCTATATAGGGAATGGATTGATCTGATTTTCTGCCCTTTGTATACCCTAATACCATATCTACCTGGCCAGATTTGAGGAGCTCAGCCCCAATTTGTTGTAGTCTTTCCGTTATCTTGAACATCTTAGATCCCTCACTTTGTCATAAACTCCCATATGTCTAAGCTTTTCTGTGAAGTTATCTACCGTACTTTTAAATCGTTCTGCTTCATTCCCAGAGATCCATTTTACCAATAGGCGCTCCGGAGGAAGGCCCATAAACTCCATCAGGCTTTTCAACAGGGCCATCCGTTTTCTAGTATGATAATTGCCGGTATCGTAATGACAGTCTCCGGGATGACACCCAGCAATCATAACGCCATCGGCACCATTTTGAAAGGCCCTAAGGACCAGGCCCACATCAACCCTACTAGAGCAGGGGACCCGGATAATTCTAATGTTTTCAGGATATTTTAATCGCCCGGTTCCGGCCAGGTCTGCCCCGGCATAGCTGCACCAGTTACAGCAAAAGGCAATTATCTTAGGCTCAAAATTTTCTTGTATCATATGCTATCCACCTCCGCTAGTAGTTGTCTGCTGGTGAAACCGCCAATATCCATGGCTCCACTGCGGCATAATCCAGCACAAGCACCACAGCCCTGGCAAAGGGCTCTATTGACTATGGCCACTGGTCTCTCTATGATTTTACCCTCTATTTTTTCGGTAACAAAGTCTTTGCCGATGGCTTCATAGGGACATACTGGTTTACATTGCATACAGCCACTGCAAAGGTCTTTATTAACAATGGCAGTGGTAGGAACACTTTTTACCTTTCCTTTATTAAACATAATAACGGTTTTAGCCGAAGCACCACTGGCCTGGGTTACTGTATCTGGAATATCCTTGGGGCCTTGACAGGCTCCTGCTAAAAATACCCCCTGGGCCTGGGTTTCAACGGGACGAAGCTTGGCATGGGCCTCGGTAAAAAATCCATTGGAATCGGAAGATATGCCCAGTAAACTTCCGATTTTTTTAGCATCCTTCTTAGCTTCCATACTGGTGGCAAGGACCACCAGATCTGCTTCAATTTCCACCTGTTCTCCCAGGGACCCATCATAACCCCTGACCAATAGACGATTTTCACTGTCGCCCATGGGTTCAACCTTTGACACCTGCCCCCTTAGATAGGTGGCTCCCTGTTGTCTGGCCTTTTCATAAAATTCTTCATAATTTTTGCCGGCCGTTCGAATATCAATATAAAAGATATAGCTTTCAATATCTGGAAATTTCTCACCTAACAGTAGGGCATGCTTTGCTGTATAAAGGCAGCAAACCTTAGAACAATAAGGATTTCCCCTATGTCTATCCCTTGATCCTACACATTGAATAAAGACAATATTTTTAGGCTGCTTCCCATTGGAAGGTCTAATGATTTTCCCATTGGTAGGCCCTGAAGCATTAAGCATCCTTTCTAGATCCAGACTAGTTACCACATCTGGATGGGCTCCATAGCCATATTCCCCCAGATGACTGGGTCTGTTTAAATCAAAGCCGGTGGCAACAATAATGGCCCCGTATTCCTTTTCAAGAATTATATCCTGTATTTCATAATTGATGGCCCCCCGCGTACAGACCTTTTTACAAAGGCCACATTTACCTGTTTTAAAATAGGTACAGTTATCTCTATCTAATACAGGCTTGTTGGGGACAGCCTGGGGAAATAGGGTATAGATAGCCTTTCTTTTGCTTTGGCCCTGGTCAAACTCATTGTCTACTCTTTTAGGGCACTTGGCAATACAATCTCCACATCCGTTACAAAGATCAGTATCTACACTTTTTGCCCGGCTTCGGATGGTTACTGTAAAGTTTCCCACATAGCCCGAAACCCCTTCGATTTCAGAATAAGTATATAATGTAATGTTTTTATGAGCAGCCGCCTCCACCATCTTAGGGGTCAGGATACAGGCAGAACAGTCCAGCGTCGGAAAGGTTTTATCAAATTGAGCCATTTTCCCTCCGATGGAGGATTCTCTTTCTACGATATCTACTGGGTATCCGGCATCGGCAATATCAAGGGCTGCCTGAATTCCAGCAATGCCTCCACCGATGACTAAAGCCCTTTTTGTAATCCCTAACTCCTCGGAATGAAGGGGTATGGCATAGGTGGTTTTAGCTACGGCCTTTTTGACTAAATCTAAGGCTTTTACCGTTGCTTTTTCTTTATTGGTATGGACCCAGGAACAATGCTCTCTGATATTGGCAATCTCAACGTAATAAGGGTTTAGCCCTTTATTAATCATGAGCTGCTGAAAGGTGGACTCGTGCATTCTCGGTGAACAGGCCCCAATAACTACTCGATCGAGGTTATATTCATCAATTTTTCTTGCAATCTCCGATTGACCTACTTCTGAACAGAGATATTGCACGTCATAGGAGCAGACAACATAGGGTACTTTCTTCATTTCTTCAGCAACCCATTCCACGTCCACTGTATTTTTAATATTACTTCCACACCAGCATATGAAGACTCCAATTTTCATTATTTACCTCCCATTTCGTAAGATGGCTTTAGCGTCTAAATTTTCTCATTGAAGCAATAAGGGCCTGTCGCGGCATACCTGTTTTGTGAATCGGCTGTACCTTACTATGATCCTTTTCCCGCAGCACAATAGCCCGAAAGCCTTCAATAATTTTGGCTGGCTCAATATCCCGGGGACATCGACTGGAACAGGTCATGCACGAAGCACAAACCCATAGGCTTTCACTTTGAAGCACTTGATCAAATAAACCGAGCTTGGTCAGTAGCATCATTTGATGAGGCTTGTAATCCATTTGGGCAATAAAAGGACAACCAGAGCTGCATTTCATACACTGATAGCAGTCTTCTACCTCTTTTTGAGTAATATAAAACAATGATTCCTTTTCATTTCTGCTGGCTGTTTTCTTAGGAAAACGCATAGGGTCTCTCCTTTCTACAGGCCTAGAGGCCCAAGGCTTGAACAATTGGAACAGTAATATAGTTAACGGGCAGCTTATCCTTATCTTCCCAGTCTTTTTGGCAGTTATCTAGATTGTGTTTACACAATGGACAGGCGGTTACCATCTGTGTCGCTCCCGCTTTTTTCGCTGAAGTGACAATCCTTTCACTTATGCTATGGCTGATGACTTCCCTTTGATAAGCATGATAAGCACCGCAGCAATCGGTGCGATAGGAGAATGCCACTGTTTGAGCCCCTAGGGCTTCTACAATCTGATCCATTAGCTGAGGATTTTCAACATCTACCAGATTTATTTCTTCCTTTGGTCTTAAAAACAGGCAGCCATAATAGCAGGCAATTTTTTCTCCTTTTAAGGGGGCTACTGTTTTCTCTTTTAATTTATCGTATCCCACAAAATCCCGTAACACCTCAATTAAGTGATATACCTGTGTACTTCCGTCGTATGCTGATTGAAGGTAGTTTTCTACACGATTTTTAGCTTCTTGGTCATGCTTCATTCGATAGTTGACACGCTTAAACACATGGTAACAGGCGCTACATAGTGTCAATAGTCCTTCCCGCTCTTCTTCTTTAGACCTTTGTAATGCTCTTACCGAGGATAGCAGCGGCACATATTCGTCTGCTGTTAATGGGTACACCGCACCACAGCATTCCCATTCCGCAAGCTCTCGAGCGTCAATGCCAAAGGCTTGTAATATAGCCATTGATTCTTTTTCAAACCCATCATCATTTTGTGCCCTAACGGTACAACCGGGATAATATCCTAGCATAGCTTTCACTCCCCTTTAGCTTTTAATTTTCTACTATTCCTATAGGTTGGGATTAAGTCGGTGCTTAAATGGAATCAAAATAGGCGAAGTGAAGGTCTTTTCAATTTTCTGGGTTTCCAGCTCCTTAACAAAACCCTTTACATGGTCGATATGCAGACGAGGCTCGAAATTCTTCATGTCCAAGGCCCTTTGGGCAGCGTTAAGTCCTGCTCTTCTGCCGAAAACCAGAATGTCTAATAAAGAGTTACCCATAAGACGGTTTCTACCATGGATCCCACCGGCGGCTTCTCCTACCACAAAGAGGTTTTCAACAGAGGTTTCACCCATTTGATTAATTAAAACTCCTCCGTTCTGGTAGTGTAGCGTTGGGTACACCAGAATAGGATCTTTACGGATATCTACATTAAAGCGGGCTAATTGTCTAAGCATGGCAGGCAATTCCCTTTCAATGGTACCTTCTCCATGGATTCTCTCAATCATAGGAGCATCCAGCCATACTCCCTTCATCCCTGAGGGTGCAGTTATCCCCTTTCCCCTGGCACATTCTCTAATAATGGCAGAAGCCGCTACATCACGGGTTTCCAGTGGATATACAAACTGCTCTCCATCAATGTTAACTGGCTCCGCCCCCAGCCCCCTTACCTTTTCAGTAATCAATAATCCTTCTACCTGCTCTGGGAAGGAAGCTCCTGTAGGGTGGTACTGAACTGTATCCATAAAGATGAGCTTTGCCCCTGCTCGATAAGCCATCACCAGCCCATCGGCTGTTGCCCCATAATGATTGGAAGTGGGAAAATTCTGGGTGTGAAGTCTTCCCAGTCCTCCTGTGGCCATAATAACTGTTTTTGCCTGCACTACCTGGTATTCATTGGTTTCCATATTATATAGTATCGTGCCGGCTGCCCTTCCATCTCCATCCAGCAACAGCTCAACAGCAGGGCTGAATTCAACTACGTTAATCCCCCGGCATAAAACCTCGTCCTTTAGGGTACGCATAATTTCTGCTCCAGTATAGTCCCGGGCAGAATGCATTCTTTTTCGGGATGTTCCCCCGCCGTGGTTAGTGATCATACTGCCTTCAGTATCCTTGTCAAACATACACCCCAAATTTTCCAGCCACTTAATGACAGAGGGGGCATCAGATACCAGGGCCTTTACCAGCTCTGGAATGTTGTGATAGTGACCTCCTCCCATCACATCTATGTAATGTATCGGGGGAGAGTCCTGAGATTGATCAGCTGCTTGAATGCCTCCCTGGGCCATTACTGTATTGGAATCTCCGAATCGAAGCTTAGTGGCCATAAGCACCTTAGCCCCGCATTCATGGGCCAGTAGGGCAGCTGAAGCCCCGGCACCGCCCCCTCCAATTACCAGTACATCCACTTGATAATCAGGTTTTTCAGTAGTAAAGCCCTTCCAATCTATTTGGGGATAGGCCTCTAGTACATCACACAGTTCATGGGGAAATCGGTCACCCTTATTGGGTCCTATTTTAGCCTGACGAAACTGACCTTCGATATAATCGGGATGATGATTCCTCAACACCCCTTGCTTTTCTTCGGGAGTCATTCTAGGATAATAGCCTTGTAAACGCCTATCCCTGGTTTGCTCAACTTTTTTGATTGATTCTCTCATTGCAGGAGTATAGCTCATGGTATTAGGCCCCCTTATTCGATTTCACGATTATTATATTTTTTAGCCAGGGTTTCCTTATTAGCTTTTACCAGCTGCCCTAGCTGCTGTTCAAAGGCTCCGTCTTCAATTTCTCTGATTCTTTCCTTTAAATGACCGGCATTCGGGGCCAGGTACTTTCCATGGAGACGCCTACATAAAAGACCCACCCTATACTGAACAATATTAGCCGGACATCTGGAGGAACATAGGCCACACATCAGACAGTCAAAGGATTCATCCGCCACCTTAGAGATTTCTCCTCGTATGGCATGGGAGATGTATTTCATTACCTTTAAATTCTGGGGGCAAACGTTGGTGCATGAATTGCATCCCAGACATTTAGTGATTTCCGGATATAATTCTATTATTTGTTCTCCATTAGCCTTTAGTTCTTCTACATTATATTGCACCTTATGATAGGGATAAAAAGGAATTTGGGTCAAGTACATCTCATTTTCTACCTTAGTTTGACATGCCAGCCCCACCTTCAGCTCATGATTTTTCCCTATTCGATAAACGGTGGAACAGGCTCCGCAAAAGCCCGCTCTACAGCCACAACCCCTTAGCAGCGTATATCCGGCATACTCAAAGCCCTTCATAATAGTCAGGGAACTGGGCACCGTATACTTTTTGCCCATAATGTAGATATCTACCATTTCCTGATCTTGAATTAAGTTGTTTTCTTCAATTGCTAATGCGCTATCCTTTAACACCTAATTACCCCCTTCAAGTAGTTTTTTACTATTGATTAAGGTGCTAACACCGACTCTTACCACTATCAAAAGTCATCATACCGTGATTCAGTTCATGCAATTATTTTTTGGCCCCTGGAATACCTGGTTCTGTCATTTCTTTAGGCTTCAAGATGACATCTAGCTGGGCTTCAGTTAATAAACCTTGTCTAAGGACCACCTCTCGAACACTTTGTCTGGTGGCCAATACTTCTTTAGCAATTTCGGAGCTTTTTTCATAACCAATATGGGGATTTAAAGCAGTTACCACCCCAACACTGTTATTAACCAGCTCATTGCAATGCTCCTTATTGGCTTCAATACCACGGATACAACGTTCTGTCAAGACATCAACGCCATTGGTTAAAATCTCGATGGCTTCAAACATGTTTTTAAAAATCACTGGAGCCATTACATTTAATTGAAACTGCCCTGCTTCAGAAGCCATGGCGATGGCATGATCATTACCTTGAATTTGAAAGCAAATTTGGTTGATCATTTCCACCATGACGGGATTAACCTTTCCTGGCATAATAGAGGAACCAGGCTGAACCGCCGGCAGCTTAATCTCCATCAAGCCGCATATTGGGCCTGAAGCCAGTAGCCTTAGGTCATTACACATCTTAGAAAGATTTAAGGCACAGGTCCGAATAGCCCCTGACACATAAACGTAGCAATCTGTATTTTGAGTGGAGTCTACCAGGTGCTCTGCCAGCTGAATATTCATGCCAGTAATTTTCCTTAACTCTTCAATAGCAGCTTGAATATATACGGGATCAGCATTAAGACCAGTTCCTACGGCAGTGGCCCCTAGATTAACCGTATACAGGGCCTCCATTGCTTCATTAATCCGTCCGATATCTCGTTTAATCAGTCGGGCATAGGCGCCGAATTCCTGTCCTAATCGAATGGGAATCGCATCTTGTAAATGGGTTCTTCCTATGGTAACTATTTCGTCAAACTCCAGTTCTTTTTCTACAAGGGCTTTGTGTAGCTTTTCTAAGCTGTCTATTAGTTTTTCTTTCATCATAAGAACTGCTACCTTAAAGGCTGTTGGCACTACGTCGTTGGTGGATTGGGCCATATTCACATGGGTATTGGGAGATACAATATCATAATGACCTTTTTCACCCCCAAGGATTTCTATGGCACGATTAGCTAAAATTTCGTTTACATTCATATTAATAGAGGTGCCTGCACCTCCTTGAATGGGTTCCACAATGATCTGGTCGTCATACTGACCAGCGATAAATTCTGTACAGGCTATTTTGATGGCCTGACCAATTTGCTGTGGCATGACTTCGGTACGAAGGTTAGCTTCGATACAAGCATACTTAACTAATCCCATTGCTCGCACCAATTGCCTATGTATTTTATGGCCCGATAGGGGAAAGTTCTGTTGGGCTCTTTTAGACTGGATGCCGTAGTAGGCATTGGCTGGTATTTCTAATGTCCCTAGGGAATCTGATTCTACCCTGGTTTTGTTAAATTGTGGGACGGTACGAAGAGACTTGACACGTTTAAGTCCCATTGGATAACTAGACTTAAATATCTTGTGCTTTAACAAGTAATTTTTTGTGTTTTCTAACATATAAACCATCCTCCTATTTTTTCTCTTAGCCAATGGCTAAAAGTGATAAACCTTTGAAAGACAAAACTTAGGTATTGTTATAAAGTTAACATATCGTCCAGGGTCAGATTAGGCCATAGCTGTACACTGATAAACTTATAAAACCAATGGATAAATGCCTGTATTTCAGGCATTATAGTCTCTATCCAGCCATAGGCTTCATCTTCTGATTAATTATAATTCTCAACTACTTTAGAGATGATTGCGTTAAATTTTTAACCTTTCGCGATAATTATAACATGTAGCTTAATAAAAGCAAGCCATTTTCATATCTTTGTAATTTTCTAAATTTTGGGTATATTTGCCAATCAAAATCCCTTAGCCTATAAGAGAACAAAAAGTTTAATAAGGGGTGACGCCCCCCTTAATCCCCTATTTCATAGAAAAAACTGAACGCTCCTACTGAAATAAAAAAAAACCAGGATATGCGTATCTGATAATATGCATATCCTGGTCTTTTGAAACTCGAATACAAATAAGGCAGTTCACTTAATTAGAATATTCTTCATTTAGTAAGCTGTTCAATTGAGTGGTAACCAGCTCCCTGTTAAAGGGAAGCTGCTTATTTACATAAATTAGAATATCTTCGTAGACATAAGTATTAAAATCATTATCATACTCAGGTTTTCCCAATGTAGCCCTGGGGGTTCTATAGGAGCTGCAGCAATTACACACATTGTCATAGTCAATGGTAATTGCATCAAGGGCTTTTTTGGATAGTTGACTTTTAATATTTTTTACTAATAGATCTTCCATTTTGATTCCTCCTTTCTGGTAATCATGTCAGTAAACCTCGGCCATTTCCTGCTGAAAATTGTAATAGGCAAACTATAAAACTTCAATTAAGATTCATTATATTATAAGCAAAATAAACATAATTTGTGCTTCCTTCATTGAATTGTTTCCTTAACTTTATTCTCTTTAGGGCGGCCTCCATATAAGTAAAATTTTGGTTTTTGAGAAAATTGATTTTTAAATTTAATTGTCTTGCATTTGTTTCAGAGGTCATCGTTACGGGTATGATAATTTTTAAAGATTATTGATAAAATTATATTCCTGCCAATTGAAATTTTCAAAAATATAAGTGCCAGAAATAAAAAAATTATATTTTTTTCTTCCCCTTGAAACCATTAGGCTTGAGACACATTTTTACCCTATAAAATACCAATTATTTTTTGCAAATATGTAAATTTTATGTTACGATTGTAAACTATAGTGGGGGTTTATGTTTTTCTAAATATGGAATTAGAAATGAGGTACAGAGCATGTCTAAAATTAGAGTAGAAAATTTAGTAAAGGTTTTTGGAAACAAACCAGAAAAGGCCTTAGAACTCCTTAGCAAAGGAGTTTCAAAAGATAAAATCCTAAAGGAAACAAGGCAAGCTGTAGGGGTTGGAGGTGTTTCCTTTACCGTTGAAGAGGGAGAAATCTTTGTTGTCATGGGTCTTTCTGGCAGCGGGAAATCCACCTTGATACGATGCTTAAATCGTCTAATTGATTCAACTGCCGGCCACATCTTTTTAGATGGGGAAGACATTACACGCATGAATAAAGAGCAGCTAAGGGAAGTAAGAAGAAAGAAGCTAGGTATGGTCTTCCAACGCTTTGCTTTATTTCCTCACAAAACCGTGGTCGAAAATGTTGAATATGGCCTGGAGGTCCAGGGAATTGACAAAGATCAGCGGAATCAAAAGGCACTGGAAGCTTTAAAGCTAGTTGGACTAGCAGGCTGGGCAGACAGTTACCCAAATCAGCTAAGTGGGGGAATGCAGCAAAGAGTTGGCCTAGCCAGGGCTTTAGCCATTGAGCCCGATATTTTGCTTATGGATGAGGCCTTTAGTGCCCTTGACCCCCTAATCCGTAAAGAGATGCAGGATGAGCTTTTAGAGCTTCAAAGTGCCATGAATAAGACCATTATTTTCATCACCCACGACTTAGATGAAGCACTAAAAATTGGTGATCGAATTGCCCTGATGAAGGACGGGCATATTGTTCAAATTGGTACCCCCGAGGATATTCTAATTAATCCTGCCAATGATTATGTTGCCAAATTTGTCGAGGACGTAGACAAGACCAAGGTCTTAACCGCCAGGGATATTATGATTAAGCCCGTTACCATCGATTACCAAAAGGATGGCCCCCGGGTTGCCCTGAGACATATGGAAAAGGAAGAGGTTTCAGGAGTCTTTGTAATTGATAAGCATCGTACTCTCAAGGGCTTTTTAAGTGCCGATACAGTCGCACAATTGATAAAGGAAAATAAGAGCAGCTTGGATTCAGCCATTGAAACAGACATACCAACCGTGCTGCCGGATACAAAATTGGTGAATTTATTTTCTATTATGGCCGAGGCTAGAACCCCCGTGGCTGTAATAGATGAACAACAGCGCCTTAAAGGTGTTATTATTCGGGGTGCTGTACTGGCTGCCCTTGCTAGAGGGGAGGAAAATGAAAATGGAGACAATTAATTATCTTATCTATGGCTTTTTTAATCAAAAACTACCGATCGGCGAAGGGATCGAAGCCTTTATAGAGTTTTTAACCACCAATTTCCGTGGATTTTTTAGAACCCTTTCCGATCGACTGGATACCATACTAAGCTTTCTGGAATCAAAGTTATTATTTATTCCACCAATTTTATTGATGGTTCTTGTGGCATTGCTGGGCTACTGGCTTTCAGGAAAAAAGAAATCCGTGGGAATTTTATCCCTGTTGGGTCTGTATGTGATCTATAATCTTCAGCTTTGGGAGCCCACGATTTCCACCACAGTCCTGGTGTTGATCTCCACTTTAATTTCGATTATTATTGGGATTCCCTTAGGTATTCTTAGTGCTAGAAATACCCTATTACACAAGATTGTCATGCCCTTAATGGACTTTATGCAGACGATGCCTGCCTTTGTCTATTTGATACCGGCAGTTTCTTTATTCAATATTGGTAAGGTTCCTGGGGTCTTTGCCACTGTTATTTTCTCAATTCCGCCTTCCATTCGATTAACCAGCCTTGGGATTCGTCAAGTGCCCCATGAATTGGTCGAGGCCTCTGATGCCTTTGGGTCAACGGCTATACAAAAGCTTTTAAAGGTACAGCTTCCTCTGGCTCTGTCAACCATTATGGCAGGAATTAATCAGACAATCATGCTAGCCCTATCAATGGTGGTTATTTCAGCTATGATTGGTGCCGGCGGCCTGGGTCGAAATGTGTGGTATGGAATTCAGAGACTACAGCTTGGTTCAGCCTTTGAGGCTGGTATTGCAGTGGTTATTCTGGCCATTATCCTGGATAGAATTACCCAGAACATTGCTAAAAAAAATAAAAAGATATAAGGAGTTGATCTACTATGAAAAAGAAAAGTCTACTTTTACTATTATTAGCAGCTATCATGGTCTTTTCTGTTGCTTGCTCAGGAACAGGTGGCAGTTCGTCAGAGGGAGATACCGTAAAAATCGGTTATGTTGCTTGGGATTCTGAAGTTGCCAGTACAAACATTTTAAAGGTCGTTCTTGAGGACCTTGGTTATAATGTAGACATTGTTGATGTTAGTGCATCCCTACTGTTCCAGGGGGTTGCCCAGGGTGATTTTGACGCTACTGTAGCAGCCTGGCTGCCAACTACCCATGCAGACTATATGGATCAGCATGGAGATAAGCTGGTTGATTTAGGCCCTAATTTAGAAGGAACCCGTATTGGTCTAGTGGTACCAGCCTATATGGACATTAACTCTATAGAAGACCTAAAATCAGGGGACTATGCAGACACCACCATTACAGGAATTGATCCAGGGGCAGGAATCATGATGACAACCGAAACAGCTCTTCAGGAATATGCCCTAGATTATCAATTATTAGAGGGTAGTGACCCCACAATGGCAGCAGCGCTGTCTGATGCCATTGATAACGAAGAAGAAGTTATCGTTACCGGCTGGACACCCCACTGGAAATTTGCACGATGGGAACTAAAATTCCTAGAGGACCCATTAAATGTCTATGGGGGCGAAGAGGCTATCCATACTTTGGCAAGAACCGATTTGGACAAGGATTTACCTGAGGTCTACGAGGTATTAGATAAATTCTCCTGGACTCCTGACGATATGGCCGAGGTCATGGTCAAAATTGCAGACGGTGCCTCTCCTGAGGACGCTGCAAGAGAATGGGTAGATAACAATCAAGATAAAGTAAACGAGTGGATTCAAAAATAAAAGCTATAAGCTTAGAATAAGAACATTAAAGCAATGGGACAAGGCCTGGCCTTACCCCATTGCTTTTTATTGTACTTTATTCTTCAATCAATCCATACTTAATTTTAATACGATCTAGTTTTTCAATCATTGGCTGAGAAGTAAAATATAGAAAAAATACTGTAGCGATTCCATGGACCATATCAAACCAAAATCCTGAGATATAGGTGGCTAAGAGAGCCTTCCAGGAAAAATGAGCGGTAAAGATGAGCAGGGAGCCAAGATTAATGATACCACCATAGATAAAAAAAGTAGTCACTCCACCGAAGATGCATAGGGACAGTCTCGTTTTTTTCAAGTTCCCCCTTTGGTACAGAATTCCTGCTAAAAAACCAATGATACCAAAGCAAAACATCTGCCAGGGGGTCCAGGGTCCCTGAGCAAAGAAAAAGTTAGAAACAAACCCTGCCACAGCCCCCACCAAAAACCCTGACTCTGGCCCTAAGCATACCCCTGCTATAATGACTATGGCTACAACTGGCTTAAACTGGGGCAGCATGAAAAAGGCAGCCCTCCCTGCCACCGCAATGGCGGCCAATACTGCAATGACCATCAGCTCCCTTGCCTGGGGCCCTCTTTTTTCAAACACCAGGGCAAAGGGAATTAAGGTATAGAAGATAATTAAAAGGCTGATAAAATAGTATTTACGGTCTTCTAAGAAAAATACTCCAACGAGTATGGTGGCAGGGATGACCACTAGAATCAATAGGGCTGCCAATAATGTGCGCCTGCTGACAGTATTCTTAACTAAGCCTTTTTCTGACATAGATCAATCACTTCCTCTACAGTTATTGCTCCAGGATATAGATGCCGTACCATTCGGTTGGCTGCAGTGGTATAAAAGCTGTTTCCAGAAAAGAATTCCCTGGTTCTATTGGTGGTAATGATACCCCCATCGAAAAATAACGAGCATATTTCCCCATGCCTTGCACAAAACTCGATATCATGGGATACCATAACTACCGTTACTCCTTCTGCTGTCAGTCTTTTAAGGATCTGGGCAAGCCTTCCCTTGAACAATTCATCCAGTCCCTTTGTGGGCTCATCGAGAAGCAATATTTGAGGCTCCAGCAGCAGTACCTTTGCCAGGGCCACCCGCTGCTGCTCTCCGCCGCTCAGATCATAGGGATGCATGGAAAGCAGCTGTCGAAGTTCTGCAAGCTCAATGACCGCTTCTATTTTTCTATCCTTCTCTTCCCTGGTCATCTTAGTATCAGAGAGCATTTCGTATAAGTCCAGCTCTACAGTTTTTTTCACGAACAGGCTTTGAGGATTTTGAGGCAGCACCCCTAAATTATTCCTGAACCTTTCCTTTGCTTTAATTTCTGTAAGGTTTTGTCCGGCAATCAGCACCTTCCCACGATAGGGCCTGTATATCCCGCCAATCAAGGAAAGGGTAGTGGTTTTACCTGTTCCATTTCCCCCTACAATGCAGTAAAATTCTCCTCTTCTAACCTTCAATGACAAATCCTTAATTACATCGGGCATGTTTTTTTCGTATCGAAACCATACATCCTTAAGCTCGATTATGGGTTCCTTAGAAACGAAGTTATTTTCAACCTCTTTTTCCCATTGCTTTAGGACCCCTTTCCCAAGGAAAGTATCAAGCCATTTTCGTCCCTCCTTTACTGTGACAGGACAGGGCAAACTGCTATTTACTGCCGAATGAATTCTTATGGGCGTAGTCATTGCGTCAAACATGGGATGATTTATCTCCCGCAGCCTTGCCCCTATATTTTTAGGCGAGTCATCAGCTATGATACGTCCTTCTTCCAACACAATCACCCGATCTGACAGGGGAAGAATCTCCTCCAGGCGATGGGCCGTGGTAATGATGGTTGTTCCCAGCTCTTGATTAATTTTTTTCACGGTTTGAATAAATTCCGAGGCTGCAATAGGGTCCAATTGGGAAGTAGGTTCATCCAGAATCAGCACCGAAGGCTGCATGGCCATAATGGAAGCCAGATTCAACAGCTGCTTTTGTCCCCCGGAAAGGGCAGCCACATCCCGATGGAACCAGGATTGAATTCCAAAAAAACTGGCCATTTCAGCTACTCGTAGGCGGATGGTTTGATTAGAATGTCCAAGGCTTTCCAAACCGAAGGCCAGCTCATGCCATACCTTGTCTGTAACAATTTGATTATCCGGACTTTGGAGCACATAGCCAATTTCAGCAGCTTGGGTAAGCTGGTCCACCTGTTCCAGGGCCTGGCCACAAAAATAGATTTCCCCTTCCCTTTTCCCATGGGGCGTCAGAACGGTTTTCAAATGCCTTAGCAGGGTAGTTTTTCCGCAGCCAGACTTCCCACAAATTGTAATGAAATCCCCGGCTTCAACAGTTAAGTTCATATTAGACACAGCGCTTTTTTCTTTTTGTGGATAGGCAAAGCTTAAGCCTTCGATTCGATAGATTTCCATTTTATTTCCTCCAAAATATTGATCAAGGTTGGCATCATTGTAAGCAAGAAGTATGCTGCATAAAATATGACACTAAGGGGAGTAACTCTGCTCCACCTAATAGAGGGAAAAAATCTTATGGTGGTTTGACCCATGGCAGCCCCAGTCAGTACAACGGCAATTAATAGCATCATTGCTGTAAAGACAATCCAATCCCGATGATCAAATCGAAACAGGGAAAAGCTGCTTCGATTAGGTAAGCCGTAGCCCCTTGCCTTCATGGAATCTGCTGTTTCAATGGCATTTTCCAAGGCCCAGGTGGTCATAATCGATAGAATTTTAATTCCGTTCTGGGCCCTTTTGAAAATATTCCCCTGGGAAGCATCTCTGCCGATACATTTTTGAGCATGGGAAATCACCTTAATTTGAGCCTTGTACCTAGGGACAAAGCGAAGAACCATAGAAAAAATCAATGATAGACCGGGAATGATTTTTCCAAACAAATAAATAAATTTGTCAGAGGTCATCACCGCATTATAGCAGGAAAACCATAATATTACGGTAACCAGCATGACCGCAGCCGCCCCCCCATAGACAATGGATTCTAGGGTGATGGGATTACCGTCCTTTAAATAGAACAGAATTGTTACTCCCCGATGATTAAAGGCTGGATTAAATAATGCCATCAATAACAGCATAGGCAGCAGATATAATACATTGAATTTCAATGCCTTTACCCCTTTTAACATCAATGAATAGAGAAAGGCACTGAAAAAGGCAATTCCCTGTAATACTGGATGCATAAAAAACATGGCGAAAATGATGACGGCTGTGAAATAGGTAAAATTGACAATGGGATGATAGGTAGAAAAGGTGTCCTTCATTATTCCGTCCCTCCCACTGCCGTCCAGCCGCCGATATCACGGCCTAAATCACAGGTATATATCCATTCCACCACATCTCCATCCTGTAGCAGGTATCGACTGCTGCCATAGTTAGGGAACCAGCCATTTACTTTATACATCCAGCCGCTAAGCTCTCCGCAGTCAAATTCATAGAGATTATTAATCCCCTCCACGTAGTTACTGTTATAAATTGGTGTCATGACAAATTCCATGTGGATTTTATTATTCTGCATCTCCCTCAACAAAACATCAAAGACAGATTCTCCCTCATAGAAGGTTACAGATTGGGCAGGATAAATTACACCGTCCTGGGGCAGCACCTCAAGCTTATCCTTATCAAATATGTCTAAATTGTCTAAAATGGTTTTGCAGGTTACGGATAGGGTAACGGTTAATTTCTCTTCTTTGTTAACGACAGTATTCTGCCATTCCACAGGTTTAGGCTTTCCCTCGGGTACAGGGTCAGTAAGATATTGGTCCTTTCCTCCCTCAGGATTAGAGTCAGCTTCCTTTACCTCTTCAGGGGCAGACCTTGGCCTTTCCGTTGTTTCTTTTTCCTTTTTCTGCTCTTTTTCCAGGGGAAGCCATTCCTGGGATTCCAGATGAGCCTTTGCCCTTTCATTAGCCTGTACCTCAGGCTCCTCAGCCTCCTCTATAGACTTCTCCCCTTCGTTCTGTTGATCTATTTCTTCCTCTGTTTTCAAGGATTTATTAGCATCCAGGTCACCAGCTGCTTGGGCCGCCGAAATACTTTCCCCTGAATCTTCTCCTCTTTTTAAATGGATTTCGTCCCAAAAGTAGGCAAGGGACAATAGACTAATGATTAAAATTCCTACCAACCATTTTTTCTTCTTCATATCGCTATTTTTCACCTCAAATTTCTAAGCAAGGGTAATAACGCTACCCTTGCTTAGCTTTTTCAGATAATTGTTTCAGATATGGCGTAATACATTAATCCCTTTCACTGCCCATATCATAAAGCTGATTTTCACCATTGATAAATCTGTCATAGGCAATAAGGGCATACATTCCCTGATCCGTAGCCATGGGGTCCAGCTCTCCTGATAAAATATGTTTAAATCCCCCACCCTCTACATAAAACTCCAGCAGGGCTGTTATGGCGTCTCTTCCATTTTTGATAAACCGCTTGTCCTTTTTGGGGTCAATATTCAAGGAAGTAAGGGCAACGATTACCTGGGCAATACTTTCACTGCTTTTTTCATCTCCCCAGCTGCTCATAAAGCTGCCATCGTCCTGCTGTGTGGTGGATAGAAAATGTAAAGCCCGACCGGTGGCAGCCCTTATCTTTTCCTGGTCCTGATATTTAGATAGAGCCTGCAGTGCCATGGCAGTAATGTCTGTATCTGCCGGAACCTCTGAGGTTAAGGACCATCCTCCACCTGGAATTTCCTTAGCTAGAATGTAATCAATTAACATCTGTCTTGTGGTTTGCACTTCAACCTCTGGATCAATGGGAATTTCATAGCCCTTACTGTCCAGAGCGATCAAGGCCCAGATAGGTCCATTTAAGCCCTGCTTAATTAAGGTGTTGAAATCCGCCAGGGGCTTGGTCAGGTCATAGCCTGCTACATCGGTAACCCCTTTGTCGATGGAGGTCAGGGCTAGAATCACCCTGTCATACTCGGTATATTTAATGCGGTGCAGCTTTCCGTCGGTCTCCTTAAGCTTTTTCTCTACATTTGTATAGTATTTTACAAAATAGCCCTCGGGCACCTCAACATGGGAACGGGCCAGGGAAAGAACTGTCCATTCTCCCCCAACGCTTGCCACAACTGGATTGGTGATGGTCCGCTGCATTAATGCCCCTGTTTCCTCAATGTATTGCTTAACCTCATTGTTCTCTGGCTTTTCTTCCTTTATGGCCTGAATTTCTTCGACAGCTGCGGGTTTTTCTGCCCCTTGAAAGCTGTGGGCCCTCATGGCGACAACCGTGGCCATTTCCCTTGTGGCAAAATCCTTAGGATTAAATTCATCATTATGACCCACCATTAAACCCTGGGCAACAATGGATTCCACTGCATCCTTAGCCCAGCTTGATACCCGATTCATATCCTTAATAGCTGTATCCGGCTTGGCTGCCTCCATATTCAAGGCCCTTACCAGGATCACTGCCATCTCTTCACGGGTGATATTTTGATGGGGATAGAAGCGGTTGCCGTCTCCCGATACAATTCCCGCCCCATAGGCGGCATTGATATAGGAATAGAACCAATCATTTACTCCAACATCGGAAAAATCAATGGCCTTGTCTACATTAACCTCAAGTCCTAGGGCAGAGACCATTAGTTTAGCAAATTCCGCTCTGGTAATATCGGCCTTGGGACTGAATTGTCCATTGTTTCCCTGGATCAAACCTTTTTGGGTTGCCTCATCAATCGCTTCGTAGGCCCAAGATGAAATGGTATTTGCATCCTTGTAGTATTTCTCTAGCCCCTTCTGACTACCCTGGGGTTCCTTCTCAATACTATATAGTACAAAGGTAGTAAGGTAATTTGTCTTGACGATCAAATTCTCTCCCTTGAGGTAACCGTAGACCTTCAATTCCTGATCTTGAGTTGCTTGTGCCCCTGCTTCCTCAGTCTTATAGAGCTGAATCGCTTTATAGCCATCCTCTTCAATAAAGCCTGCTAATCGTTCTTTTCCTCCTTCAATGATGAAGGTTACCGGCTTGTCAAATATTTGTGGATACTGCCTATGACCCATAAAGAAGATATCAATTGAATTTTTATTAATGCTATTACCCAAACCTGCTTCTACCAGCATTTGAATTTTTTCATCTTCTGAGCCAATCTCTGTAAAGAGCTCTATTTGACTGGACCCAAATTTCAGCTTTGTTCCCTTTTCAATAACAAATGATAAGTTTTCTTTGTTAATGATCGTTTTAGGAATATTGGATTTTACTTCGTTTATATCAAGAACTACCTTTGACTGAACCTTAGGAACATTAATTGTTATGTCTTGATCTTTCGCTATATTCTTTGAAATCCTTATGATGAAATCCTTATCAATATCCTTAGGAACCTCCACCACAGATTTGCCATCCTCTGAATTAACCACATGGCCCTTGGAGGAATCATCCTTATCATCGGGATCCCATTCACTAAGATCTTCTCCCAGATCCTTTCCTAAATTAGTGGTATACCGCCATTCAAGCCTGTCCCCATCCTCCAGCTCATATTTACTTGCTCCATAGTTAGGATACCAGCCATTTACATTATACATCCAGCCGCTGCCGCTGCCGTGGTCGAATTCACCATCCCCATCGATGGATTGTACATAAATACTGTCAAATTCTTTGTAATACTTATAATCACAATCTATTCCTTCATCGTCCAATACCCTTTTCAATACTGTCCAGGCGTTGTCTCCCTCCTCTAATTCTACTTTTCTAGAAGAAATAACATAGCCCTTATTAATGGTCTTTTTATCTACAGATAAGGTGACATACTCCTTGGTATCAGGATCTGTTCCACCTCCGGGGGTACCCTCTGTGCTTGTGGAGTAGATTACAAAATCAGTAAAGTGTTTGGTTTTAATAATCAGATTGTTGCCATTGTAATAGAAATAATCTGTTTTTCCACCATTTTTTCCTTCGGAATCACTGGCATATTTTTGAATAGGATACAGCTTGCCATTTTCAATATAAGCCGCTTCCATTCCCTTCATTCCAGCAAAGTCGATCGTAACGTAATCACTAAATTCTACTCTGCCATTGCCCCCCATGGTGGAAACAGAATGGATTTTATCAAGCTTTCTACCGGCTGGCACCACTGTATTAACCTTAGCTTTTATAGCTGTATCTCCAGTATCCTTTGTGGTCATCAATTCTATAGCTGAGGAATCCCCACTGGTGACCATGGCCCCTTTGGGAATCACAGCAGAGATAATGCCCTTTTCTGCCTTAATTTCAGGTAAGCTGCTGTTGTGGGGCAGCTCAACCATCACCCTGGCACTATTATTCTCAGGAATCTGAAGCAAGAAGACCTTATTGCTATCATCTACCGGTATCTTATATTTGAAATCTTCATTAACAGGAATATCTATGATCTCCGGCTCCGGCTCTGGTTCAGGCTCCGGATCAACAGGTTTATTGGAATTAGTTACTTCTCGTCTTATGGTTGCGGTGTTTCCTGCGGTATCGGTTACGATTACCTCTAATATATTAATATGCTTGTCAAAGCTGGTGTCCCTAAACTCATGTCGCCCTCTGGTGTTGACAGATTTAGCTGTTAGCACCTTTCCATTAAGCTTAACAACCATTATAATGTCTACAGCCTCATCCTTATTGTCTGCAGGAGTAATATAGAAGCGCTCAATCACATCGGTGGTAATGAAATCCTTAACTGTTATATTTGCTGTTGGAGGCTCTGTATCGGCCACGGTCTTTATGAGAAAATGGGCCGATCGAATATTATCCCCTTTTATGGTCACCTCATAGCTTCCCGCCTGACTGAAATTAACGGTTACTTCCCCCGATTCGTTAGTTAATAGTCCCTGATCGGACTTACCATTAACATATACGGCGGCATTGGCAACTGTGTTGATTTCATCCTCTTCACCAAGGCTATATCCCTGGGCAGTCAGGGTGAGGTCTGCCCCCGAATAGATGGTGATTTCCTGTGGCGTGAAGATAGAGGGATTCGTTCCCCTAGAGCTAAAGGGAATTCCCAGCCAGGTATAGTAAAAGTCCCCAGTATCTTTTCCTAAATAGATAATAATGGATTCCCCATTGCTTACATATCTTGAAGATAAATCCCTGATGGTTCGTCCGTTTTCTACAGAGGATAGCCAGGCCTCTTCCTTAGCTGGATCTGCCATCTCTTGATTAATCATACTAAAGCCCCTGGCATTTTCGGTATAGCTGATTCCTTTTGCGTCCAGGGCTTCCTTGACAACGTCCTTAACGGTGTGCTTTCCTTTTTTAAGGGGAACGACAGCATCAGTTAAAATCACCTGATCCTTGCCTTCAATCCTTACAATGGCCTGTCCATTTTCTATGGGTGCTTGTTTTCCCCAATGATAGATAGAGCCCTTTCCCTCTAAAAAGTAAATATATTGATCCAGGGCATAGAGGGCCTGCTCAGTGGCCATCCCATTGAGGGTTAGGTTCCCTCTAAATTCAGCATGGGCAAAGCCTCCGCCGGGAACCTCAAAGGTTAATAGGGCATCAACAACATTTTTCCCATCCTTACTAAACCTTTCACCTGTGGGGTCAATCCCATTGGAAGCCAGCCCCATAATTACCTGGGCACAGCTTTCTGAATTGATTGTACCCCAGGAATTATATCCTCCCCCAGGCTCCTGTATCTCTGAAAGCCGATCTGCAGCCTTTGAAATAGCCGCCTGCACAGCTGGATAATCGGAGTTATTGTATGGGGCAAGGGCCGTCATTGCCATTCCTGTCATATCGGGGTCTGCATTACCTGAGCCATCCCCACTTAAATTCCATCCTCCGCCTTCGGTGCATTGGGCATCCACCAGACGGTTAATCAGCTTTTCTCTGGTCCATCTTGCATCGGCAGGAATTTGATATTCCCCTGAATCGTAGGCAAGCAAGCCGAAAACGATAGCATTTAATCCTTGACTCTCTAAATCAGCAGTGTAGATTTGTTTGATTAAATTATACCCTGCAATATTGGTGGGGTCTCCCCCTGCAGCCAGTATTCCTAAGGTCATTCGCTGAAATTCTGTGGGTTTATTATAATAAGTATTATTATTATCAGGATTTTTTAAATTAGCCTCTATTTCCTTAAGGTAATCTGCTGGAATCAGCTGGCCTTTACCTGCCCTTGCCAGACCAATTGCCGCCCAGTCCATACTGTAATGGTTGGTAACAACAACATTGCTGGCCCCTTCTATGGCAGACGCTACCCTTTCCCTCAAATTTTCCAGGGGCTTGGCCTCTACTGTAAATCTAACCGTCTGAAACCTGGGGGTTTGGGGGTCATTTGTGTCATAAATCCCTAGATCGTATTCTCCGGGAGCCATATCCTCGGGAATCGATATTTCATGATCGACCTTTCCCTCCAGATCGGTTGTTACGGGAATGTCTATCCAGCGATCTGATGGAGTTTCATAAATATCACTGGTGTCGGGGAGGAAAATTCCTAATCCGTAATCCTCATTGGGGTTTCCGTAAACACTGGCCGTTACGGTATCCCCAGGATAGACTGTCACTGTGCTTAGTTCAAGGGTTACATTGCTGAGGGCAGTATCGGCGTAGGCTGTCAGGGGGCCATTGCCAAAGATATTCAAGCCCTGGGGTATAAATAGATTTCCCAACACCATGGCCAACATGATTAAAAAGGAAATCGTTCTTTTATGCCTTATTCTCATTACAAACTCATCTCCTAGCTTATTGATAATATGAGCAAATTTATTTGCCCCTGAATTTTGTTACTTTACAACTGAATTAAAACGACTTTAATTATTTAATATTGTGATTGGCTTTCTCCATGATTTGACATGTTGTATTCCATCGGCTTCACTGCCTGAGGTATAATAGCTGTCCTGTACATATACGTAGCATTCCGTATCTGCCGTAACGCTGGGCAGGGTGATTGTTGCCTTCCCTTTATTGGCTCCGCTTGTGGCTGTTGTGCTTGAAGCAAGGATTGCTCCATCGGATACCCGCTCAACCACAACGGTGGCACTGCCTAATTCTTCAAAGGGGCTTATTGTCCAATTCCATAGGTCAGTAAAGATTTGTCCCTTTACAGTAACATCAAAGGAGCTGTTTTCGTTATAGGTTGAATTAATGCTGCTGTAATTGCTTAAGCAGGTATAATAGGTATACTCAGGCAGGGCATAATACCAACTTATTTTATCCCCATCATTTAGGGTATAGCTTGCTGCCCCAACACTTGGCAACTCATCTAATGTAGGAGAAGCCGATTGATCATTTGTATCCCATACTCTATACATCCAGCCTCCGAAGAATGAACTGGGATAATCCTGATCAGTTTGTCCTGCAACGGCGCTTACATAGCCACCGGATTCCGTATAGCTGATTGAATTGTCTGTGGCTGCTTCTTCAAAGGCATCCATTACTGTGAATCCTGTTGTATCAGTTAGCACAACCTCATATTCATCTAAAATTTCTCCGTTCCCGTCATGATAGCCTTGTATTCTAATTGTGACAGTTTTAGAAGCTGCAAAGGCTGTAGCTGAAAACATCATAGATATAATCATCACTAGGGTTACTATAATTGATAATTTTTTAATCGATCTTCTCATTATTAACCACCTCACATAAGAATTTTGTATCCTTCAGGGGCAAATAAAATTGCTTTATTGATCGAATCCTATTAAATTTTAACAAAATAAAACCTCTCAACTTGAATCATTAAGAGGTTTTTTAGCATTTTTAATCCTTATGTCATGCCTGTCAATATGTAAACCATACATTGCAGCATGCATCTTAAAACACCCCCCATCGACCGTAGAGTAAAATGGTGCATACAAAACAGGCAGGTCTTCTGGCTCAAGCGTCATCATCCTTACAACCTTCCCATGTTACCAGTGGTATTCTGTAAGGACTCCTCTTTTACAGCGGCGGGACCACGTGGGATTTTCACCCAACTTCCCTTTTCACCAATTAATAATTACTTCCCATAAAAAACCATAATTGGCACCTGTTTCAGCTATTCAGTTTTCACATACATTATATCTTATAAAATATGACTTGTCATGTAAAAATTTCCTTTTAAGGGCTATTCTTTAATACAGTCAATAAAAAAGCCTTAGATTAATTCTTTCTTAGGAATTAACTAAGGCTTTTTCAGAGAGATAGAGATAGCTTCTTTTCATTATAAAAATATAAACTAAGTTAAGTTTATATTTTATTACTAATTAATTGATAATTGATGCCCTGTAATTTCTAGTGAGTAATTGGCTGAATCATCTGCTCCATAAACGCCTATATAATAAGTACCGGTAGGTGGATTAGATAGGCTAAAGTGTTCTTGGGGTATAGCTTTATTTTCTTTTATCCAATAGGTTGATGGCGCCCCTTGATAAGGGTCATCGCCTGGTGCCCATATAACTATGTCAAGATTTTCTTCATTTTCATCTAATACTATCATGGTGACATTCAAATCTGCTTCTCCAGAATTAACACCTATAGGGTACAAAACTACCTTTCCGTACGAAACGTATCCATCAGGTATACATATATATGTTCGATAAGTATTGAAAGAGCCTGAGCCTTGGGCTGCATTCTTAATGGAATCATATGCCAGTATTCTTCCATTGCCATAGTTCTTATCGTAACCTATTTCACCCATATCTGTTCCACTAAACCTTATTGTAGTTGATTGTCCCAGAGAATATGCTGCATCATACATAAGTGCATAAACGCCTGAAAGCATAGGCGCAGACATTGAAGTACCTGATTTTACTGTATACTCACTACCTGTGTTAGCTGCTGCCGCCCTTATATTATACCCTGGAAGTACAACGTAAGGACCGTTGTTATAGGATACATTTCTATCAGTCCCACGGGAGGAACTTTCTGATAAGCCCCATCCCCCTTCATAAGGGTCTTTAATATTCCCCACAGAAGTAGAAGTATATTTAGCGTAAGTCGATAAAGTGTCATAATATGGTGGTTTATTACCATCATTACCTGCTGAAACAAAGACTGGAACTCCTTGGGCATCGATTTCATTAATCACCTCAATTATCTCTTTTCTCGCTTCGTAGGAAGCACTAGTCCCAATACTCATATTAACAACATTAATACCATATGTATCTAAATTTTGAAGAATCCATCTTAATCCTCTTAATGTATCTGCAGGATTTCCCTTCTTCCCAGCCTCAGGCAAAGTTTTTATTCCTACAAGGGCTGCCCCCGGGGCAACTCCTTCCTGAATTCCTGGATCTCCTTCTCCAGTGCCAGCTGCAATACTAGCAACGTGGGTACCATGTCCATGATCATCATAAGGATCAAGTTCACCGTTAACAGCATCATACCAACCAATTACTTTGCCTCCATCTAAGTCAACGTGTTCAGCATCAATTCCTGTGTCCATAACAGCAATTACAACATCATTCTTAGAGTAAGAATTCTCTCTTCCATCTAAATCACCAGTAACTTTAAAATCCTTCCTAGCTTTTTTTACACCTATCATATCCGTTGCTGCATTAAGGTTAATACCGATCTCATTATCTTCATTCTCATTCCATGAAGCTGGTTCATCTGGAAGAGAAAAATTATTAGTTGAGGCAATATACAGAACTTCATCCATTTTTTCTAGCTTACTTAATTGCTCACTCGTAATATTTTCAACGAGATATAGACCGTGCTTTTCTTTTATTATAGTTAAAGAATCACCAAAAATTTCTTTAAAAGCTTTTTCAAAATCTTCCGAAGAATAATCAAAATGCACTACAACATTTACATTAATACCTAATGTACTCATTTTTTTATTGGCTTTAATTTCTTGTTCCAGCATGAAGGTTATTTTCGATATATCTGATTCTGCTTTTTGTACTTTTTGTTCTGATACAATAATTTGCACTTTAGGTTCCTCTCCATCACGATAAATATTTTCTTCACTTAGCTTAATAATATCTATTTTATCAATGTCGATGGTAAATCCCTGTTCACTTGAACTTGCATAGGTTATTCCAGATAAAGCTATTGCACCTGCTAACAACATTATGGCTATCCTTTTAGTCATTTTTTTATTCTCCTTTCCATAATATTTTGTAATACTGCTAAACTAATTAACTAAATATACTACCTCCTCCCATCTATCATCTTTAGTATTATTTACTTCAGACATAATTAGTTATTTTATTTCTACATGCTTTTTATTTCGTTATATTTTGCTTTATAAAATCCGTAATGATTCTACCATATCTTTCAACATTAGGATATCATGCTCTTTTTTCCAAATCAACCAATTTTTGAGAATTTTTATTATGATTTTAGACTTATTCATATTTTAGATGAGAGAATTTAGGGTAAATAATCATTTAGAAAATGTTTATTCTAATCAAAAACAACCCCTAGAAAAATTTCTTTAAAGAATTCACCAAAGGTTGTTTTGTAATTTCTATTGAATTTTAATTAAAAGCATTTGAAATTCAATAACATAGATATCTACGATTCTTTTAGCGATCTCCACAGCCAAGGTTTCTTGATAAATATGAGAAGTCATGTTTCTATCATGTAACATAAGGAGCCAGTTTTCTTCATTACTAATGAGCCCCTGGGCATAGGCCTCTTTAATAACTGCTTTGGGTGAATTTTTATCTACAATCCCTAAATTTTCAAGATATACCTTAGTGGTTTTCCAGGAAAGCTCATAGGTAAATTCAAAACGTTGTATAAGCCCGTCACGAATAATGCTGCTGTTATGGAGCCTATATTGGTCGACGGCTTCCTTTAAGCTTGCCACAGCATTCTTAAAATTAAACAATTTATTGTCTAACTTATTCATAGATCGTAACACCCTCTTCCTGAATACTTCTTACCAATAATTTATCTGTATTCTCTCTTATAAATACAACATCTATTTTTTTCAATGTATTAATTACTTCTATATCAGCACAGAACAACGCCCTGTCAATATCAGATAGATTATCCCCAAAGACCGCAATATCATAATCGCTGTCTGAAGAATGGTCTCCTCTTGCCCGGGAGCCAAACAACAGAATTCTCTCCACCCTATATTTGATTGCAATTTCTCTGATTTGTCGTACAATATCTTCCTTCATAATAATTTATAACCTTCTTTTTCTTAATATGGTATATGCCACTATATTAGCATATAAATTCTGCTATGACAAATGAAAGTACACGACAGGATTCTTGCCAATGATAAACTTCCTTACATTGTTTCCTTGACAGATGGGTTAAGATTGAAGCCTTCACCCAATACCTCATGTACAAAGCCCACCGTGATAAAGGCCTTTGGGTCCAGGGCCTGAACATAACCCTTAATTTTAATATATTGCTTCTTTCCTACAACGGTATTAATAATGATTTTTTCACTTCTTGAAAAGCCTCCGTCGGCAAAATAAAGGGTTGTGCCCCGACCGATGTCATTTATAATAAAGTGATTTATTTCTTCGCTCCTATGACTGATAATAACCATATTCATCTTTATATTCAATCCCGCTATTACATTATCAATAACAAAGGCATTCATCATCACTCCCAGAAGTGCATATAGCCCCAGCTTAGCCCCGAAGGTTATACCTGCCAGCAGAGTAATGATAAAGTCAGCTAAAAGCAATGCCTTTCCAATTTCTAAATGGGTAAACCGATTGATTATTTTGGCTACAATATCAGTGCCCCCCGTTGAAGCATTTTGATAGAAAATAAACGCCATGCCTATTCCTTGAATAAGGATACCATAGATCAGGTTAATCATAAGGTCGTCAATAATGGGCTTTTCCATAGGCGTTAGCATTTCAAACAGATAGATTACTATAGATAGTAAAAGGCTTGAATATATGGTGTAACCGCCAAAATCCTTCCCTATGATTAAAAACGCCAATACAAAGAGGATAATATTAGATACAGTCATGATTATTCCGATTGATACAGCGGGGAACACTTTATTGATTACCATAGCCAAACCCGTTACTCCCCCCACTGCTAAATTGGAGGGGATTAAAAAGTAATAGAGACCAGCAGCCATAATTAAAACACCAAGGGTAATCTGAAAAAATCGGCTGATGCTACGCCCCATATTCCCTTCTCCATAGCCCTTGGGCCTTTAATACCCCTATTAAGGTGTCGCCAATGGCAGTAGGAACCTCTGCCACATGTATTCCACAGCTTTCCATTACCCTTATCTTTTCATCGGCTGTCCCTTTTCCTGCCGAAATGATTGCCCCGGCATGACCCATTCGCTTTCCTGTGGGGGCTGTTCTTCCGCTGATAAAGCCCACTACTGGCTTCTTCATATTTTCCTTCACCCACAGAGCCGCCTTTTCTTCAGCATTTCCTCCAATTTCCCCGATCATGATTACAGCATCGGTTTCATCATCTTCATTAAAGGCCCTTAGTACATCAATAAAGTCAGTTCCATTAACAGGGTCTCCCCCGATTCCCACCGCCGTTGATTGTCCTATTCCCCTTTGGGACAATTGATGAACAGCTTCATAGGTCAGCGTTCCTGAACGGGATACAACCCCTATTCTTCCCTTTTGATGTATGTACCCTGGCATAATCCCGATTTTACATTGATCTGGTGTGATAATTCCCGGGCAATTAGGCCCAATTAATCGGGTTTTTTTACCCTCCAAATATCTTTTTACCGTAATCATGTCTTTTATCGGGATATGCTCTGTGATACATACGGCCATATCCAGCTGTGCATCAGCAGCTTCTAAAATTGCATCTGCTGCAAATTTTGCAGGCACATAGATGACAGATATATTCCCTCCTGTTTCAGCTTTAGCCTCCCTTACCGTATTGAAGACTGGTACTCCCTCAACCCTAGTACCTCCTTTTCCCGGGGTAACACCTGCAACTATTTTAGTGCCATATTCCAGCATTTGCTTTGTATGATAGAGGGCTGTTTTCCCTGTGATTCCCTGAACAATCACCTTTGTAGCCCCATTTACCCATATGCCCATAACTGATCCCTTCCCTTCTATTGAATTAATGCAACTATTTTTTGAGCACCCTCATCCATGGTTCCTGCCGTAACAATATTCAGTCCTGAATGCTCAAGTATTTCCCTGCCTAAGGCCACATTTGTTCCCTCAAGTCTTACCACCAATGGAACAGTCAAGTTTGCCTCTGCTGCTCCCTTAATAATGCCCCTTGCAATTACATCGCATTTCATAATACCGCCAAATATATTGACAAAAATCCCTGCGACCCGCTGATCAGATAAAATGATTTTAAAGGCATTTGTAACCTTTTCTTCCGATGCCCCACCGCCAACGTCTAAAAAGTTAGCCGGTTCTCCTCCATAGAATTTAATAATGTCCATCGTAGCCATTGCCAGCCCTGCTCCGTTGACCATACAGCCTATATTCCCATCCAGGGAAATATAGGATAGGCCATACTTTGAAGCTTCTATTTCCTTTTCATCCTCTTCATTTATATCTCTGTAATTAAGTATATCTTTGTTTCTGAACAGGCTGTTTTCGTCAAAGTTCAGCTTCGCATCCAGGGCCATTACCCTTTTATCTGTTGTTACCACCAAAGGATTTATCTCTGCCAAGCTACAATCCTTTTCAGTAAAGCATCTATATAGGTTCATCATTAATTTCACCGTATCATTAATGGCTTCTATGGGGATATGAATTTGAAAGCATATTTCCCGGGCTTGAAATTCCGTTAATCCTACCAATGGATCAATGGCTGCCTTGAAAATTTTATGTGGATTTTTCAAGGCCACCTCTTCAATATCGGTTCCTCCCTCCTCTGAAGCAATCACAGTTATTCTTGATGTGTCTCTGTCCAGGGTGAGGGCTAAATAATATTCCCTGTCTATATTACAGCCTTCCTCAAGTAAAAGGGCCCTAACCGCTCTTCCTGCAGGCCCTGTCTGATGGGTGACTAATGTTTTTCCCAGGAGATCTCTGGAAAAGGCCTTTACTTCATCTATACTTTTGGCTATTTTAACGCCCCCTGCCTTTCCCCTTCCTCCAGCATGGATTTGAGCCTTTACAACAGCTATATCAGTCTCAATTCTTCTGGCAGCTGCTTCCACCTCTTCTAGCTCATGAATCACCCTACCATTGGGAACGGCAATTCCATACTTCTTTAATAGCTCCTTTGCCTGATATTCATGTATATTCATCCTTTTTCCTCCAATCCTATAGTTTAAATAATATATTGATAAACAAAATCTTAAAAAACAATCCAAAGGGATAAGTTGCACCATATCCAGCTGTTACCTCATCACTGTTAAAGGCTTCAATGGAGGCAGATAATCCCGGTGTACTTGTCATTCCACCGCAAATACCTCCAATCAGGTTAATTGTATGGAGTTTTAGCAATTTCTTCCCAACCAGGTACCCTGTTACAATACTAGAGACTGATGTGGTTATTCCTATGACTAAGAGCTGCATCCCCGATACCCTGATTAGATTAAGTGCGCTATAGCCATAATTCAGCCCAACAATTGAAAGAAACATATTGAGTGAAATATCTCTAACCACAACCAATTGTTGACTATTCATATTAAAATTGAGAGACCCAATTTTCTTTCTATCACCCAAAAGTAAGGCAGTGATCAATACGCCTCCCGTTGCTCCCAGAGAAAAGCTACCCAGGTACTCTCCCAGATTAATATTAATTTTGCCCACCAGCATGCCCAGCAGACAAACGATCGAAAAGGAAATAATATTAAATTCTGCTTTATCTACATTCTCCTGATGATCTTTCCCTAGAGGTTTTTCCAGCGTACCATTCTTATTTTGATGACGTTTTCCTAAAAATTGTACAAAGAGGATCACAAAGATTACCGCCGGTATATAGGCAATGGAATACCCCAGACCAACCATTGCCTCTGCATCTCCTCCGAAGCCCTTAGCTACCTCAATAGCTGTAGCCAGGGCCGGTGAGCTTGTTAATGCCCCTGCATAGCTTCCAATAATGCTTGCTTTAGAATCATTAAAAAATAATTTTATAAAAATCCTGATGGACAATGCCCCTGTTCCCGTAATCACAAATGCTAAAATCATAAATTTGTAGCCATAGTTTTTAATAACACCCCTAATGTTTTGCGATGCCAGTAGTCCTACCGATGCAATAAAACCGATAAGACTAAGCTGAAATAATTCTGAAGGTATAAGTGCTCCTTTCAAAATTACTGCGTCCCCTGCCTTTGCCTGTAAATATACCGTGGCAAAGTAGCTTATCATAATCCCTACGAACAATCCCCCCGAGCTTCCCAGCTTAAAGCTTTTGTAATTAATTCTGCCGATTAGCTGACCAATAAAAATGCTGGAAAACATAAGAAAAAGTGGATTAGATAATAATTCAATTAAGTTCAAGTTTCATACCTCCAATTTTTTTAGAACAAAGTGGCTATCGCCACGTTTGTTTTCCAGGGAACCCATGGATTCCCTAGGACGCTTCGCTGTACCCTCCTTATTTTAATAAGGGGTGACACCCCCCTTAACAACCCCCCCATTTCATAGGAAAAACGAACTTTCCTATGAAATAAAAAATAACCCAGCATCATTTTTGCTGAGCTATTACCCATCGGTTATCATCATTAAAAAAGCCCTTCTATGGCATAGAAAGGGCATTATTAACTGCAGTAGAACAAAACGACTCCGCCCTTCTTGCACAGCAAGTTGTTTGTAACAAGAAAGTTTCATTGGCCGCTAGGGGCGACGTTCTACAACACTTTCCAGTACAGAACAAAGTCTATGTTCGTCTGATAAATAACACCTCCTCATCCTCGTGAGTAATAAACAGCATTGTTACTATTGGCAGGTCTCCTGACTTAGGAATAACAAGCCTTACACCTTCCCATGCCCATGGCACAGTGGTATTTGTAAAGGCTCTATCCATCACAGTGGCGGGACCGTGTCGGTATTTCACCGAGCTTCCCTTTTAAGCAGACTTATTACTAAGTATACACCAACAGCCTCAGTATGAAATTTAACTAGAATATATCATTATTGATTATGATTGTCAATAAAAAAATGATTTGGCTTCACTAGCTTTTTACCTCATCTTCTTTAATAGGGTAGAAGGAGCAGGGCTCTATACCACCTGCTGCATTCGCATATATTCCGTCAGATTCATTTTTTCCCCTCTAAAGAATAGTCTACATTCCATATCAAACAAGGCCTTACGGTCATGATAATCCCGTAAATCAATACTGATGAAAGCATCACTGCAAAGGAAAATCAGCTGTAAAAAGAAAATTAACTGATAGGCAATTACCCGACACTCTGTCTCGCTCTTTTTCTTTGCCCTTCTATTCCACCGCTTTAATCGAGTCAACAATGCTCATTTTTGCAATCTGGCTGAGTGGAATGTAGGTTGCAATCACACAAGCGGCAATAGATACCACAGTGGCCTGTATGATGGGACCTATTGGCGGTGCAGTAAGGACAAGATGATCTATGGCAGCTGCCTGAATAAAGATGGTGCAAATATATCCGCCTGCAGTACCAATCACAGCCCCTATGATACCATAGTAAGCACCCTCCCATAGAAAAGTCTTGTACAGGCTAGTATTACTCATGCCAATTGCTCGCTGCATCCCTATTTCATTAATGCGAGTATGAATGTTGGTATAGGTCGTATTAATAATATTTAACAGTCCGATTAACCCGATAAAAAGTATCAGCCCCCAGGCCAGCAGCTTAATTTGTTGATAACTTTCTTCAAGTTGCTTGTCAGTATTCTGGTAAGAAAGCCAGCGGCTGCCTGCTACCTGGCTGCAGATTTCTTCTATTTTTTGTTCAAATTCCTGGGTATCTGCTTCATCATTCAAAATCGGATATAGCTCCGAATAGGTGGTTTTTCCAGTCAACCGGTCATAAACCGTATCAAAAACTAGCACCTGCACCCCATTGACAAATCCTTCATTATCCAATCCCACCGGAATGGAATTTCCCAAGACCTGGAGGCTGGTATTTGCAACAGAAATCGTATCCCCTGCAGAAAATGAGGTTGCTGCCACGGGTTGATCTTGATCTGATATGGGGATAGGGTTTGTAATTAAGCAGGCTGTACCGTTTTTCAATGCCTGTATTTTCTCTCTTGTGAGGGGAGTAGCAAGGGATTTAAGACGCTCTTCATCCACCCCTACAATGTGAAATGTCTCTCCAGGCTTCAAGGTAAAACCTATCTCAATTGGTAGCTTACCGCTTTTATCGCTAGAATAGAGACTGTATTTTAAAGTGGAAACAGATGATACATCTGCCAGGGCTCTCAAATCCTCCACAACAGATGGCTCAAAGCCGGTCACATCATTTGTAATGGAATAATCACCCAAATGGAGCTTTTGTACGTCCTGAGAGGCGTCCAGTAAACCAGAAAAGGACTGCAGTGCCACGAATACGGTAATACTCATCACCAAAGAAAGTATCGTGATAAGGGTTCGACCTGCATTTCGTTTTAAATTCAGTCTTGCATAAAATGCTTCAAAATGCCGAACTTGTTTGGCTTTACGATTTTTACGTTTTACCTTGCTTCTTGTTCCTACCATTGCGACTGTTGGGGAAACCCTAGCAGCATATCGTGCCGCAGGCATAGCGGCAATAAAAGCGGATATTAAAGTAATTGAAGAACTGATAAGGAGCGGAAACAGTTTACCTGCGCTGTTCTGAGTAATTAATTCCCTAAGCTCCCCTGAGTTCTGTGCCATAAAAATTTTTGGGGAGAACAAGCTGGCGGCAGCCTTTGTCATAGCGCTGGCTGATAGTAGACCTAAGGCAGCTCCTAATGGAATTCCAATAATCCAGAGTAATATTAGCTGTTCTGTAACCAATCGATAAAGCTGCCCCTGCTGTCCACCGATAGCCCGCAACGTTCCATATTCCTTGATTCTTTTACCCACGGCAATTTTAAGTATGTTATATATCACAAGCCCAGCGGCCAATAGGATCAGTGCACCAATCATGATTCCAGCCAGGGTTATATACGAAAAGCCGGTGCTTTCGCCTAACACTTGTCCTTCCACATCATATGGTATGCCCAATGCCTTTAAATAGATCCAATTATATTGGATCCGTTTTTTTCCGATTTCAACCCTATTCCCAAGATCATCAACAGTTTGCTGAAAGCTCTGTTTATCTGCTGTCCTAAAATCTGTAGAATACACTAGATATTTTTCAGGCAAATATTGTTCTGCACTACCCTGTCCAGCAATGCCGGTAACGATTCCTGAGCTGTATCCTACATAATTGCTTTTCAATATCCCACATAGGGTAAATTCGGCTTGATATTCATAGGATGCTTCAGTATCTTGAAGAAGTGAGATGCTTAAATCCAGTGTAATCCTTTCACCTATACTGCCTGAGAATCCCAGGAAATTCAGTGCGTCCTCCGGTAGGGCTATTTCTCCGCTTTTTTGAGGGAGTCGTCCTTCTTGAATCTGGGAAATAGTTGGATATGCCGATAAGCCCTGTTTGTCATATTCCCTAAGCTGTAAAGAGATACCGCTGTTTTTCAGCTTAGATGTACCAAGAATGGTATTGCTCCCAACAAAGGATAGACGATTATCACCCTCAATGAGGGCCTTTTGCTCTTCAGATAAATTATGAAATGTGGCATATCGGTTTCCGTTAAGGGTTCTGGCCTGCTGCTCCCTTAAGGCTTGTAAAATCCCCCAGGATTGTCCAATAGCCGTTGTCATCATCGTTGACAGCACTATGGCTATCAAAATGAGGATTGATGTAATTTTCTGAGCTTTCAATTCTCTCCATGAAAGTCCATGATAGGATTTCATTATGCCGTCACCTCCGAAAGCACCCCATCTACAATGGCAAATTGACGTTCTGCCATTTGGGCTATACGGGTATCGTGAGAGATGATGACCAAGGCTTTTCCAAATTTCTTCCAAACCTCCGTTAGCATCTCCATCACCTCATTGCCACTCTTACTATCTAAATTACCCGTAGGCTCATCTGCAAAGACTATATCTGGCTTTGCAATTAGGGCACGGGCAATGGCCACACGCTGCTGCTGACCGCCTGAAAGCTCACTGGGCAGATGGAAAAGGCGGTTGCTGATTCCTAAAAAATCAGTAATTTTTTTCAGATAGGCTTCATCTGGTTGTTGTTTGTCCAAAAGCAAGGGCATGATAATATTTTCCTTTGCCGTCAGAACGGGCAGCAGATTGAATTGTTGAAAAATAAATCCGATTTTTCTACGACGAAAAGCTGAAAGCTCCTTATCTCCTGTTTCGTAAATGTTTTTTCCGTCAAAGGTAACGGTGCCGGAGCTCGGTGTATCCAGTCCGCTGATTAAATGCAGCAGCGTACTCTTTCCGCTTCCCGAGGGTCCCATAATTGAAATAAAATGGTTCGATGTAATTGTAAGATTTGCTTGATTTAAAGCAATAACCTTATTCTCACCACGTCCATAAAGCTTTGTCAGCGCCTTGGCTTCAATAATCATAAAAAACACTCTCCTCTTTTACTTGATAAGGAAAGTGTACCAATCAATTCTCAAGAAACCCTCAAGGTTTTGAAGCCCTAAGCCTTGCCGTTACCAAAGCCCCTTCAGGTGTATTTTGAAGCTTTAATGAGCCACCGTGTTTTTCACATAATAATTCGCATACATACAGTCCCATACCAAAATGGACCTTTTGTTCACTATTTTCTTCCCCCCTAAGAAATGGCTGCGGGCCTTTTTGCAGAATTGATTGGGGAAAGCCAGCTCCATCATCCTGCACGGATAAGACAATCTCTTCTGCTTCTATAGCAAGACTAACTATTATTGTTTCCTTTGCATATCGCACTGCATTAGCAACCAAATTTTCTGTTACATTAAATAAGATTGATTTATCGATACATAGGGACTGCTGGTGTTTTTCAAATTTCTTTTGTACTGTATGTGCGGTTGCCATGGTGAGCAGGCGAATACTATCAGATAGCGCTTTCGTTAATGTTTCAAAATCTGTTTTTTTCGGGGAGCATTGTAATTCTTCTAAGCCCTGGATACTGGCCATGGCTTCAATATACTTTTCAATTCTACCTGAATATTCCTCTATTAACAAAATAATATCTTTTGTATTTTGAGATGACAGATTCCCATTAGAAATCCCCTTTTTTAATAGCCTTGCCGAGCCCTTCAATACAGTAACCGGATTGCGTAAGTCGTGTGAAAAAGCTGCATTAAGACGCCTACGTTCCTCCATCTGATGCCACAATTTTTTATTATTTTTCAAAAGCGTACAGCGCATGGTCTCAAATGCAGTACATAGCTGACCCAGCTCATCTTCGGATGAATATTTAATGGTAAAATCCAAGTCATTTTGAATAATTCTTTCGGACCCTGCCTGTAATACTGCAAGGGGCTGTTTTAATTTTACTCTATAAAAGATTAAATCGGCTGTTAATAGGGCCAAGGCAATGAAAATTACCGGAAGCAGAATTTGGAGAATACTCAATATCTGAAGCCAGCCAGAAGGATATGAATAACCATTGTTTTCTATTGTCAATGGAATTATTTTTTCTCCGATCTCAATCACTAAGTTGGGTGTAATGCTTTGCATAATGGCTGAAAGTCCTAAAAACACAAAAATACTTAAAGCAACTGCCGCCAATAAAAAGAGCAGTGTTAAATAAAAGAAAGCGTTTTTCAAACCCATTTGTTTTAGCTGTTCCATTTATAGCCCACCCCCCAAACCGTTTCAATATAGCTGTGTGTTGTATATACTGCAAACTTTGCCCGGATTTTTCGGATATGCTCCATTATGGTATCACTACTTCCCTCACCGTCGAGGCCCCAAATAGTCTCATAAATACGCTCACGATCAAAGACCTGACCAGGATTCACCGAAAGCAGCACCACAATTTCAAACTCTCTCTTTGAAAGCTGTACGGGATTATGATTGATTGTTATTTCATGCTTTGAATAGTCAATGGTAATCTCTCCAAAAAAGCCCACTGTTGCTTGTCCCTGTTTTCGTTGCTCACGGCGTAAATGGGCTTCTACTCTAGCACCCAATTCATCTATATCAAAGGGTTTTAGGATGTAGTCGTCAGCTCCTGCTCGAAACCCCATAATCTTATCGCGGCTTTCGATTCGTGCCGTGAGAAAAAGAATAGGGCAGGAAATATGTTCACGAATACGCTGACAAACAGAGAGGCCGTCCAGTTGTGGCATATTAATATCCAGTAATATAATATCTGGCTTACAGGAGAGCTTTTTAAGTGCTTCTTTGCCATCAAAAGCAGTATAGACCTGATAACCTGACATTTCAAAATAGTTTTTCATCATCTTAACGATGCCTTTTTCATCATCCACAAGTAATACTTTGTTGTCCATAGGTATTCCTCCTTTCATATATTCATTATGCTATATATAACTCAAGAATTTCTCATATTTTTATTATTTTTCTCCATAATTTTGGGATTACCCTCCTGGGAATAGATTTTAAAAATACATGACTATCTAAAAAATGATTTTGTATTTAAAGCACCTGAGTAATTTTGTCTTTTTTTGCTGTAATTAACAATATTCATCCATGTAAAATAGCACAAAGACCACGTATCTTCCAATTAGAAACCCTTACCATCCACATATTATGATCTTAATTGATATCTATACATGAATTACAATGGATTAATAAAAAGTTACCAGGGAACAAATATGAAATTACGATTTGTTACATAGATTAAACAGTTTTTAGACTATATAATATGTTTATTCATATAAAAATGGTTTACTGTTACGAAAAACAAGTGATTTCAACCATTTCTCGACCACCTAAAGAAATGTAAGGATTATACTAATTTTACTGAAATATTGACAAGCAGTTTATTTATGGGTATATTAGAATTAAATGGAAGTGTTTTAACTTTTCTGAAAATATGATAGAGGGGGAACACCAATCAAATGGAAATTATCAGCACGGGGGAAAAAATAAGAAAATTACGAATAGCCATTGGCTTAAATCAAGATGATATAACCAACGATGAAATTACCAGAAGCTTAATCAGCATGATTGAGAACAATAAGCGGAATTTAACCTATCGGGCTGCCAAAATTATAGCGGATTCCCTGAATCAATACTATACAAACTTAGAGAGGGAGATTACTCCAGATTATTTATTAGAATCAGAGGTGGAACAGGCCCAACGGCTTATTAAGGAACGATTGGATGAAATGCAGAAATTAATTGACCACCCTACACCAGGCAATGAAAATCAAGTGATGGAAAGCTTTCAGAAGCTGATCGAGTTTGCCAGAGAATGGAAGCTTGATTCTGTAGTTGCAGCGCTACATGAGACAAGGGGACAGTTTTTTTTCAACACCTACAGATATAATGAGGCAATCAGTGATTCAATTAATGCTCAAGAATATTACCTTGAGAAAAAGAATTATGATAAGGCTACCACCTTATATTCTAGAATAGGAAATTGTCACTTTCAATTAATGTTATATGATCAAGCTTTATTATATTACGACCGAGCCTATGCTCTTGTTCATACTAATTCTATTGAAAAAAGTGATAGAGATAATATGCTTTTGATGTATAACAGAATGCTTTGCTATAATAGACAGAAAAAATATGATCTAGTCTTAAAAGAAATCGCTAGTTTTAAAGAGCTACCTAACCATGAAGGCGAATTTTACAACAGGGTATTGTTATTAGAGGCAAATACATATCGAGATTTACAGAATTATGATAAGGCCATAAAAATTTACAATAAACTTCTAAAGCACCCTGAAAAATTATCTGTTGATACAAGAATGCTTGTATTTGAAAACTATGCTGATCTATACCAATTAACCAAGGACTATGAACAAAGTCTGCATTATATTAATACTTCCTTTAGTTATAAGGATGAAGTAGAAGCTAATTATATTCCTTATCTATATTTAAATAAAGCGAAAATTCATTGGAAATTAGACAAAGTTGAAGATGCTGTCAATCTGGTGGAAAAGGGCTTGATCTTAGCAGAAAAGGTCTCAAAATTAGAAACCATTCTTGATTTACACTTCTTGTTAATAGAGATTTTCCTAGAAACTAATCGTTATGGAAAAGTAAGGACGATTTTAGATCAATTGGAAGTTTTCGTAACTGAGAATAATCTAAAAGAGATGCTTTTCTATATTTACACATACCATATCGATCTTTGCAATCTAACTGGCGAAACAGAAAAATGTATGGTCTATACAACAAAATTAAGAGATTTTAGAAATACTGGTCTATAACCTAAAGTCAAGGAGGGTTTTTTATGAAAAAAGCAACGCAAAGATTTATTCCCATTATAATCTGCTTATTAGTATTGATTGGTACTCAAATAACCCAATCTAGTAATGTTATTTCTACGGACATATCCTCAAATTGTAGTACTGGTGGTATCACTACCTTAGGAGGTACTCCAAATCCAGTTGAGCTTTAAAGTAAATAAGTTAAGCTTACACTTTTTACTTATCAGCCAATACCATCAAAGGCACAGGGTATTCCACTCCCCTGTGCCCTTACTATTTTATATTAAAAACAAATTTTAGCGCCAGGGCTAAAGTAAGGTCTAATAACCTAGCTCTTACCATTGCTCTATATAACAGCTTTTGAATCCTTTCCTACCAGCTACTCCATTATAAAAATACATCGATTTAGTAGGGAATACTAATGATTTATGAGGTAACAGGACACTAGCTTACCCCTAGCATTTTCAATAAAAGCATCGTAGTCATTCCCAGCCCCAGGGTCCATAAAATATCTTTTGTTTTGTAAGCTGCCAAGGTAGCCACAATGCCAGCCAGCAAATAATGATTGCTTAAGGAGATGTCTATCCTTCCCTGAGGAAGTAAAAGGGCAGGAACAATTAAGGCTGTTAAAATAGCAATAGGTACAGGCTTCAGCCATCTATGAAGCCATGGGGGAACCCCTGTCATTTTAAACAATGCAAAGGCTCCGAACCGGGTTAAAAAAGTAATTAGGGACATACCTAAAATAATCATCACTACATTAAAGCGCATTTTCCTTCTCCCCCTTCGACAATAGTCCTCCCACTAAACTGGAAAACAGACAGGTGATAATGATATACCACTTTCCTGGCAGATAAATGGCTGTAACAATGGATGTTACAGCAGCTACAAGACAGGTAATTCTGTTATTTTTATCTGACAGTAATGGCAATAGCAGCACAAGGAAGGTGGCTGGCATGGCAAAATCCAGCCCCCACACTAGGGGATCAGGAATATAGCTGCCTAAATATGCCCCTATAGCAGTGGCAGAGAACCAGATAACATATAGACTCAAGCTAACCCCCAGATGATATTCCTTGCTGTATCCGCTATTCATGATTCTGGTACTGGTAACAGCATAGGCTTCATCAGTCAGTAAAAAAGCCAGTAATGATTGTAATGGCATAGGTAGCTTTTGCATATGGGGCGCCAGAGAGAAACCCATCAGTAAATGTCTTAAATTTAATAGCAAGGTTGTAAGCAGAATGACTCCCCCTGCTGTCACGCCTGCCCCCATCATCGTAATGGCTGTAAATTGAGAAGAGCCTGCAAAGACAAAGGCTGACATCATCATCACCTCAAGGGGCTGTAGTCCCACCGTTATACCCATAACACCGCAGGTGATTCCAAAGGGGATAACGCCAACCATTAAGGGAATTGTATCCTTTACACCCTCTTTAAGTTCCTTAAACCCTATTGCTTCCATTTCTTATCCCCTTCCTTGGTTCAAATAATAATAATTATACTTTATCAGTCGATAAGCGTATTGTAAACATCCAATTAGTCAAATTGTTAATAAAAATTGGATGACTACAAAACTTTCCTAGAACATAAGAAAAAACATGGGTTTAAACGATCCTCCATGTTTCTTTACTATTAAAAAGTCTTTTAACCTGCTATTTCTTACTATATTGAATCTCTACTATTTCTCCAATTTTATTGACCTCATCCAGCTTCAGATTGGTTTTTGGAGTCTCCTCCCGAAACAGGGGAATTCCCTTACCTAATACTATGGGCATCACATAGATATAGTACTTGTCTATGAGGTTTTTCTCCATGAAGGCTTTGATGATTTTTCCGCCCCCCACGATCCATATGGCTTTACCATCAGTTTTCCTTATATTCTCAAGAAGCTTTTTAGGTTCTATATTTGTGTATTCTATGTCAACTGTGCTCCCTTCCATAGTATTGGAATAGACATAGCACTTCTTATTGGGATATACCCACCCCTCAGTTTGTAGCTCGTTAATCACCTGCCTGTAGGTGCTATTTCCCATAATAATTGTATCAACGGTTTCATAGAATAGCTCGTAACCTGGGTCTGACTCCTGGCTTTGGGGCAGTTCATATAAAAAGTCGATCCCCCCCTTGGAATCCGCTATATATCCGTCTAGACTCATTGCGATATAAAGGACTAATTTTCTCATCATATTCCCTCCCCCTATTCTATCTAAGAAACACATATATGTCCATAGTTACTTTGCATGACTAGTTGTCACTTCAAAATATAAAGCCCATGAAATATGTGCCCTAGGCTTAAATATCCTGCTGCCACAGGTGCATTTTCATATTAATTTTTCCAGATTGATTGAAGGTGACCCCCTCGGCTTCAAGGAGGGCCCGCTGTCTTCCCTCACCGCCAAAGACATGGGCTGGTGATAGCTCTCCTATTTGATTGACAACCTGGTGACAGGGCAGGTTTAGCTCCTGGGGCACGCCGGCCATGGCCCAGCCCACCATCCGAGCCCCCCGGGGCCGCCCCAGCATCATGGCAATTTGTCCATAGGTGGCTACCTTCCCCCCTGGTATTTGAGCAACAATTCCATAAACCTCCTGAAAAAAACCCTTCATTGAAGACCTCCGTACAATTTTATTTCTCTCCCTTTGATATTATAAGGGGTTCTATTTTACTCCATTATAACACTGTGACAATAAGTACGCAATCAGTCCAATTTGCTGCCTTCATACCATAATTAAGAGATAGCAGACTTTTTTCTGCTTTTTTCATATTGAATAGCAATGAAGCAGATACTGCCTGAAACAACAACAGGAATAGTAAAGCTTAAGAGCAGCTGATTATTGATAAAAAAGGGAATCCCCGAGGCAACCCCCAGCAATGCGGCTCCCAGAGCAGCCTTCTCTGTCAGATGGCTGGAATAAAGGCCCAAGAACAGCGGAATAAATACCCCTGCACATACTAAATCCGCAACAAAAAACAGGTAAAGCACACTATAGCCCCTGGCGGCAATAAAGGAAAGGGGGATCATCAAGAGTACCGTAATCAGTCTGGCCATGGGCAGTATATTTTCTTTTTTGATTCCCTTTATAATTTTTTGACTGTCTATTGTCAAGGTAGCTACAACGGCATTTAGCAGGGTGTCTACGGTACTCATAACCAGCATCAGGGCTAAGCCAAAGAGTACAATCATGAATTCCTTGGGAAATAAACCATGGGCAAGGTTAAATAAAGCTACAGATGGATTTTCTGCGGCATTAAATCCTGCAGCTACAATGCCGATAAAGCCCGTTAACAGCATGACTGGAAGCACTAGGACAATGGAAAATTTTAATGATTTTTTCAGGATTCCATTGTCCTTTCCTGCGTAAATCCTTTGCCAATAGCCCTGATGAAAAAGATTCGAGGCAAAAACACCGATGAAAAGAGTCAACCCATATTGTATTCCTGACCAATTTCCAAGACTCATTAATTGGGGTGAGTTGGTATTGATTCGATTGATAACCGCTTCAACTCCCCCACCATAAAATAGTATTCCTAGGGTAACCCCCAATAATAGTATTACCACAAGCAGCATTTGTAGCATATCGGTGAACATAGAGGCCCTAAGCCCCCCATAGGCAGTATAAATCATTGTGCCTACGCCGATTAAAAGGGCAGTATACAGCATTGGAATTTCTGCCAGTTGATAGGCCACTTGGCTTATGGCTGTTAATTCAGCCACTAGATGGACCAACATATAAAACAATGATAGGGTTACCGTTAGTCCATGCATTTTTCTACCGTATCGCTTCCAGGCATAATCGGTTAGCGTGCTGCCCATGGGTAAGTAGCCCTTAATTTTAGGACTCAGCAGCATAAAGGCAAAATATAGGCTTGCCACCCCCAGGGCATATCCGATAATAGCAGGCAGCCCTCCCAGAAACCCTGCCTCTGGTGGGGTAAACAACAGAAATACTCCCATAAAGGAAGCCATTAATGTGGCTGATAATATCTTGGTTCCGGTGCTGCCTCTGGCAGTGAAAAAATCATCCATAGCCCCAACCTTTCCCCTGCTGTAGCCGATACCAATGGCTGCAAATACAAGCACTGTAATAATCATAAATAGTAATACCTCAAATGATGAAAGCATTTTAAACCTCCTTAGTTGGCTTATGTCTTGATTTTAGGGCAAAAAGTAACTGCCTAGCTCCTGTGCCGCTGTCTTAACAGAAGGGGCCGCCAGCAGGGCCGATACCACTGCAATTCCATCAATCCCTGTGGCCTTTACTGCCATTACATTGTCTTGATTAATTCCTCCAATTCCCACTACGGGGATTCCTGCTGCTTGTTTAATCTCCTTTAACTGCTTTAGGGATACTTGTTGGGCATCGGTTTTTGTACTGGTAGGAAACAAGGCTCCTACGCCTAAATAGTCAGCTCCCTGAACTTGGGCAGCTAAGGCCTCATCCATTGTGGAGGCTGATACCCCCAAAAGCTTTTGGTTTCCGATGAGCCTTCGAACAATGAGTGCCGGCAGATCCCTTTGCCCCACATGAACACCATCGGCATCAACTGCCAGAGCAATATCTACCCGATCATTGATAATTAACGGAACATTATATTTTATGGTCAAGGCCCTGATCTCCCGGGCCAGTTGATAGAATTCTAAGGAGCTTGCCTCCTTTTCTCTGAGCTGAACCATGGTGACGCCCCCCATAATGGCCTCTTCTACCATAGTTATCAGGCTTCTTCCCCTCCCAAAGCTTCGATCCGTTACAAGGTATAGTCCATAGCTTTTATTATACTTCATAGAGCAATCCCCTCTCGTTCATTATTTCTGATGTAAGGCTGCCTAGGGCGTCTATTAGTTTCACCCTAAAGCTGCCCAGGCTTCCTTTATCATTCAACTGATCGTAGGCGATTTCCCCTGCAATCCCCATCACCATAATTCCCAGCAAGGCTGCGTAAAGGGGCCTCTCCTTCGTTCCTAAGCAGGTACCAATTATAGAGGCAGTCATACAGCCTGTCCCGGTTATTTTTGACAGTATCTCATGTCCATTTTCAATACAATAGACCTTCTCTCCATCGGAAACAATATCTACGGCCCCTGTAATGGCCACAATACAATGTAATTGTCTTGCCAGGGCCTTGGCAATTTCTTTTCCCCCTTCTCTGGAGTCATCCAATGAATCCACCCCCCTGGTAATGCCCTCAATTCCATATATGTTCTTAATTTCTGACATGTTCCCCTTTAAGACTGTTAGCTGTACCTCCGCTGTGATTCGCTTTACGGCTTCTCCCCTCAGCCTGGTGGCCCCTACTCCAACGGGGTCTAATATCACTGGTATCCCCAGCTCATTGGCCTTTTTTCCTGCTAAAATCGATGACTCTATAGTCCTTTGGTTCAAGGTTCCCACATTTAGCACCAGGGCTGAGGCCAAGGAGACCATTTCCTGAACCTCCCTTGGCTCATCGGCCATTACCGGAGCCCCCCCCAGGGCCAGAACCACGTTAGCACAATCATTAACGGTTACATAGTTAGTGATATGATGTACAAGGGGTTTTTTTTTCTTTACAGCTTCTAAAAGTTGGGTTACTTCTTGTTGTATATCCATGGTTACCCTCCTACTTATATTTTATAGAAATTTCGGGCATTAGGCCCGATAGTATCTTTAATAGAATCATGCCAATCACTACTCCAACAATGGCACTTATGAAAAATGGCCCTATAAAGATGAATATTGCCGTCTCTCTCCCCAGTAAATACTTTGCCAGGGGATAGGCCACCATAGCGCCCAAAATCCCTGTTCCCACCAGTTCTCCAAGGGCAGCTAAGGATGTCTTTTTACTTTTTTCGTACAGGATACCAGCAAGTAATGCCCCAATCATACTACCAGGAAAGGCTAGCAAGGATCCCGTCCCTATTAAATTACGTAGCATAGAGATGCTGAAGGCCATTCCAACACCATAAGCTGGCCCAAGGAGCGTGGCTGCCAAAAGATTAATTGTATGCTGTACCGGAAAGCACTTAGCAACTCCCACAGGAATGTAGAATAGGTGAGCAGTGGCTGTCCCTATGGCGCTTAATAATGCAGCCGTTGTTAATTTTCTTATATTCATACTTCACCTCTTTTACTTTATTTTGAACAAAGTGGCTATCGCCACGTTTGTTTTCCAGGGAACCCATGGGTTCCCTAGGACCCTTCGCTGTACCCTCCTTATTTTAATAAGGGGTGCCCCCCTTAACAACCCCCGAAAAAACGAACTTTCCTATGAAAGAACAAAAATAAGCACAAATCCCATTGCAAGATTTGTGCTTAATTACGCATGATAAAATATGCTCCTCAAATACACTTTCCTACGCTGGCATGATCCAGATCAGGTATATGGGGATCAAAGACATTATCGGGTCTTTTTCTCAGTTGGCCTTCCCAACTCTCCCAGTGTTTTTCGATATTTATTAAATTTTAATTTCCCCTGGGGACATTTCTTTAAAATCATGGTAACATAAGTAGAAGCAATTTACAACAATAGAATATTTAATTTTATAATTTAATCATTTTTGAAAAAGTTTTTTAAAGTGGTTGACGATTTCTATTTTTCTTAATCTTATTTAATTGGGGCCTTAAAAAAACCATCCTATTTATTCTTTAATTATAGCTCTACTCGCTTATTTCCAGTTTTATAGAGCATTGTGCGGATCTCTTCTAATCTTTTAAAATTTTCCTTAAAGCTAGTATTATTTGCCCTTCTCAATCCTTCATTGAAATCTTTTTTATATCGTAGAACTGCATCAGGATACAGTCCAATGATATGAAGCTGATTCCAAGTGGGAATCTCTGGGCTATGGGCCAATACCTCTATGGTCTCAAGGGCAATAAAATTATAGCACCAGTTTTGGTTCATCATAATATATTTCATGGCAGGGCCATTATTTTTAATCATAATCTGACGAAATTCTTCCAGATTGGGTTCATGGACATCAACATATTCCACAGCAAAAAACAAGGGCAAGCTTCTGTTTTTTGCCTGGGGTAGGGGGACGGGGTAATTGGAATTAGGCGTACTTACTAAAATTTCTCGACGAATAATCTTCTTCCCTTGGAAATCAGGCAATAAGTTTAATCCCTTAAAAATTATCTCAGCAAAAGCTTGATCTTTTAAATGAATTAGCTTTAAATGGTTCCATGATAGAAATTGGCCATTTTTTACATTCGTAAAAATATAATCGTAAACTTCGTGATGATAAATTAGTCCACGCTTTTTCCATTCTTGAAGCATAGGCAGATAGTAGCGATACAGGTATTTTTGATAATCCTTTTTTTGCCCCTTAGGTACATATATACTTTCGGCCAGATAATAAGCAGCATCTAGGGATTTCATAGACTACACCTCTCTTTATAGTAATTTAGTAAGAATATACAATTTTAAAACTATTATTGAAAAGTCTTATCTAAAGAATTCCATTTAATTATATAGAAATACAATTAAAAATTCTGCTCCTAAGGGTATTTTTTCTGATTCCAAAGAGCGTTAACATATAAAATATATGCAAATGAGCAAAAAATAAAGGAAAAGAGAGCCTCTTGGCTCTCAGCGACTTAGATTAATACAATTTTCTGTGGTATGATGGTCAGCAGACTCACATAAAAACGCTTGATTACCCTGTTTAGGTCAAGTTCCAGCTCAAGACTGTCATAGGGAACCACTTCGTCCTCGGTGTAGGCTTGAATAATTTTCATAAGGGTATTTTTAAACATCAATTGATTTTCATTATTTTCTATGGATGCCAGGTCGGGAAAATGTACCGCCAAATCACTGTTTTTAATAAAGACAGTTACCATAAAGGTTACCATGGGTATATGGAAATAGTTTACTACTAATCGATTTATTTTGTGTCTTAGGATTAAATCAGTAAACATGTCATCAAATTCCATTAATATCTCATCAAACTCATTGTTTAGATTTCGGTTCAGAAACCCATAAAAATTAATAAAAAATTCCCGCTGCTGCATGATCTTATCACTGTTGTTTTCAAGCTCCTTAAGGAGCTTATAATCATTTATATCTATGATTTGTGCCATCTTCATACCTCCTTAAACTTCCTTAAAAGTATTTGCATATCTCAAGAAATGTATTCAGATAATATGAAGAGCGGTTTTTAGTGTCTTTTAAAATTTTTTGTAAAGGATGGTGTTATATGGAAGATGAAAAACGTTATCAAGAGGTCAAAAAAGTCTCCCTTGTAAGTATCATCGGAAATATTGTCTTAACTGTAGTAAAGGTTGTTATCGGTTATTTCTCTGGAAGTACAGCCCTCATTGCGGATGCCTTTCATTCTGCTTCGGATTTGTTTGGAACTGTAGTTCTTTTACAGGGCTTAAAAATTGCCCACATTCCTCCTGATGAATCTCATCCCTACGGCCATCATAAGGCTGAACCGGTTACAGCTAAAATATTGGCAATAATTTTAATAGTTACTGCTCTGGGAATTGGCTATGAGGCCATTAAAATTTTGCTTTCTGGTAATATTGCAGCACCTAAATTTACAGCTATATATGTTGCCATTCTTTCTATTCTGGCAAAGGAAGGTTTGTACCACTATTCGGTGAGGATCGGCAGAAAGATCAAGAGCTCTGCCGTCATTGCAGATGCATGGCATCATCGTTCCGATGCCTTTTCTTCCGTGGCTACCCTGATTGGTATTTCTGGTGCGATCTTTGGTTATCCCTTTATGGACCCCATCGCTGGAATCATTGTTTCTCTTTTAATTTTAAGGACCGCCTTTTCTATTTATCTTGAAGCGATTAAGGGACTGATGGATGCTTCCCCCGACAAGGAAACACTTGAGACCATAAAAAAAGCAGCAGCCAAGGCCCAGGGAGTTGAAGAGGTACAGGATGTGAAAGTGAGACAATATGGCTCAAAATATATGGTAGATATGAAAATCTGTGTAGATCCTAGCATTACTGTGGAGGAGGGCCACGGGGCAGCTGCCAGGGCCAAGGAGCATATTATGCAGGAAATGGATGAGGTAATGGATGTGTTAATCCATGTAAATCCCTGTACCAGGAAGTAGGGATGTAGCGCATCTGCTAACAAAGTAAACCTTTCCTATAACATAAGAAGCCAACCTGTTCAAAGTTCCCTAATTTCAAGGAGTAAAGAAAGCCAGCAAGGCAGTGTATACGAAATACCTAGGCTGGATTTCCCCTGAATGGAGAAAGGGATTTTTCAACAGGCTGACATTATGTGTAAGCCAATTTTTTAAATTAATAGCAGATTAGAAGTCCCCCCTGGGCAGAATAGGTACCAATGACTGGACCCATTGTGGTAACGATTACCTCCTGGGGATTAAAGCGTTTGATGATTTCTTCTTTCAGTGCCAGGGCTTCTTCAATTCGATTGCAATGGGTGATTCCTACAATTTTATCCTTTAAATCAATATTTTTTTCCGCAATACTGTCAATCATAAAGCTAATAGCTCGTTTTTTACCACGGATTGCCTTCAATACCCTAACATAGCCTTCTTCTACATGAACGATAAACTTTAGGTTCAAAATGTTAGAGACCATTTCCTTTGCTCGGCTCACCCTTCCGCCTCTAACCGCATTTTCTAAGGTTTCTAGATATACCAGTACCTTCATTTGCTCTCGGTACTCTTTTAATTTTTCTACTATATGATTTAAGTCAAAGCCTTCCTCAACTAAATGACATGCTTTTAATACCTGTAGTCCCAATCCCATGGAGCCGCTTAAGGAATCAAAAACCTCTACCTTGACCTCTGCCAACTCCTTTGAAAGCTGGGCACAGCTAAAGGTTCCGCTTAATTTTGAGGAAAGGTGAATACTTAATATATCCTTTGTACGCTTGGCACCCTCCATAAAGGCGTCTATAAATCGTTGAGGTGAGGGTTGTGAGGTTTTAGGCAACGTTGGGGACGCAGCCATTTTTTCATAAAATTCCTCGTGGGTCAATTCTTCACCGTCCACATAGCTTTTTCCATCTAACTCAATATTCAACGGCACAACTATTAAATTGTATCGGTCAATATACTCCTTTGGCAAATCGCAGGAACTATCTGTAATTATCTGCATGCTTCTACCTCCTTATTTTGCTTCTCACTACATTCGACATATATTTATAATTTTCCTTTTTATCTTTTCAATTTTCTTTTATTTCCAGCGGGCAGAAGGCCACTTATATAAATCAAGATGATTCCTGTACCTATTATTTGTAATGGACTATCTAAAATATTCCTAGTCCTTTCCTTTTCTAGTGGGATGCTTCTATTATATTGTCAAGGGTGTAATCAAAATTACACCTCTTTTAATTATAGCATAAAAAAGATATTACACCAAAAAGCACAGAGGTCAGATTATTACATCTACTCTCTGTGCTAGATATACTGGCTGGATTCTTAGGTCAATATACTATTGTAGAAAAACGTGATAGGCCCGATAGGTCATATATAAGTCTACTTTACTAACCAGTTCCATGGGTGCATGCATACTTAGCATAGGTGTTCCACAGTCCACTACCTCTGCTCCATAATTGGCAAGAATATAGGCAATGGTACCACCACCACCCTGGTCAACCTTACCAAGCTCACCCACCTGCCAAGCGACGCTATGGTGATTAAACAGACCTCGAATCTCCCCTAAAAATTCTGCATTGGCATCATTAGATCCGCCTTTACCCCTAACGCCTGTATATTTGGTCAGGGTGACACCTTTACCGATATAGGAAGCATTTCTTTTGTCAAGTACATCGGGATAATTAGGATCAAAGCCTGCTGTTACATCCCCCGACAGGACCTTGGTATTTTTCATGGTCCTTTGCAGCACCAAATAGCTTTCTTTTCCTTGTAGGGCCAATAGCTCTGCTACGCAGTGCTTAAAGAACATGGATTCCATCCCGGTATTCCCCATGCTGCCTACCTCTTCTTTATCAACAAAGAGGGCTACAGCAGTGTTCTCTGGGGACTCCAGCTCTAAAATTGCCTCTAGGGCAGAATAGGAGCATACCCTATCATCATGGCCATGGGCAGCGATCATACTTCTGTCAATGCCCACATCTCTTGATTTTCCAGCGGGGACAACCTCCAGCTCAGCAACGGTGAAATCCTCTTCTATTACACCATACTTTTCATTTAATAGCTTCAGTACATTCAGCTTGACAGCCTCTTCAATGTCCTCACCCTGATAGGGAATGTTTCCAATAATAACATTGAGGTCTTCGCCTGCTATTCCTTCACTCATTTTCTTGACCATTTGATCAGCGGCTAAATGGGGAAGAAGATCTGAGATGTAAAATATCGGATCATTTTCATCCTCACCTATGGTGACTTCAATTTTAGTCCCATCATGTTTGATAATAACCCCATGTAATGCTAAAGGAATAGCAACCCATTGATACTTTTTAACGCCACCATAATAGTGGGTTTTTAACATAGCTAAGCCTGCTTCTTCATACAGGGGAAAAGCCTTTAAATCCAATCTTGGAGCATCCAGGTGGGCTCCTACGATTTTCATTCCTGATTCCAAGTCTTCTCTCCCCATGACAAAGAGGACTATAGCCTTTCCACGATTTTCTGCATAGATTTTATCTCCCGCTGCCAATGTTCCTCTACGAATTGCCTCCTCTAAGGAAATGTATCCCTTTTCTAAGGCTTTTTTCTTAATTTCCTGAACGCATTCTCTTTCTGTCTTTCCCCGGTCCATGAAATTCTTGTAGCCCTCACTAAAGGAGAAAACCTTTTCCTTTTCCCCCTCATCCAACAGTTCCCATGCACTTTTAAATTCCTTTAATAATTTACGTTGCAATAGTTTATCCTGCTCTAATACCATAACTTACCCTCCCTAAGATATTATGGAACTACTTTATACGGTAGTCTACTATGTATTCATTTCCATAATATTTTTTTTATATGAATATCTACATCATATATTTCCCCTATTTTTTTGTCAACTATTATTACGGGAGGAAAAAATCTTATTTATATTTTTTTGATGCTGTGCTTATAAGCATAGATTGCTGCCTGGGTTCGATCATTTACTTCTATTTTCTTAAATATATTTGAAACATGGTTTTTTACGGTTTTCTCACTGATGAATAATCCGCAGGCGATTTCTTTGTTATTTAATCCCTCTGCAATTAGGGTTAATACTTCGTATTCCCTTCGAGTCAGCTTACTTTCTTTGCTGTCTTCCTGCTGCCCTCGATTAAATTCCTTTACCAACCCTGTTGCCAGGCTAGGTTGTATATAGGAGGAACCCTTATAAACATCCCTTACGGCATGGATCAAGCTTTCACTCTCAGAATCCTTTAACACATACCCATTGGCTCCCAAATTAATTGTTTCATAGAGATATTCCTGGTCTTCATGGAAGGTAAGCATAATTACCTTGATGGTTTTATCAATATCCTTTAATCTGCGAAGGGTTTGTATTCCATTAAGCTTGGGCATGTTAATGTCTAGTAAGACGACATCTGGCTTCAGCCTCTGTACCTTGCTGATTGCCTCTTCTCCATCCCCTGCTTGTCCTATTATTTTTATGTCCTTCTCCAATTCTAGTATTTGCTTTAGGCCTTGCCTGACTAATGAATGATCATCTGCAATTAACACGTTAATGACTTTCATTAATATCCCCCTTACTCATAATTATTTAAATTAACGCATATTTTTGTCCCCTTGTCAGGAGCACTTTTAATTTGTAAAGAGCCGTTTAAAAGCTCAACTCTTTCTCTAATATTCAAAAGGCCAAAGCCTCCATCCTCTCGAGTTTCATTGGCAACTGATTCAGCATCGAACCCTATACCATCATCACTAATAATCAATTGTATGCTCTGATTTGATATTTCCAGTTTAATTTTAACGGTTTTTGCTCTGGCATGCTTTCGAATATTATTAAGGGATTCCTGAATAATTCTAAAGATAGCAAGGTTCTTAACCGGGTCCTCCATGGGTCTTCGGGATAGGATAATAAAATCGACAGGAATATTGGTTTCTTCCTGAAAGCCCTCGATATATCGCTGTACCGTTGGGATAAAGCCTAAGTCGTCTAGAGACATGGGCCTTAAATTATAGATGATCTTACGGATGTCCTTTATACTATCCCGTAAAACCCTTCTTAGATCCTGAAGCTCATACTTTGCCCTCTCTTGGTCTATATCAATCAGCTTTTCACATATCTCTGCTTTTATTGTTAGATTTGCCAGGGTTTGAGCTGGTCCATCATGGATATCCCTTGCTACCCGATGCCGTTCCTCCTCCTGGGCTTGAATAATTCTTTTCCCTACCACAGCCCGATACTGTATGTCCTCAAGGGTATTGGTAAAATCCTTTAAATTCCCCCCCAGGTACTCCATCACCACACCAATTTTGGAGGTTATGTCCTCGGCTTTTTTCAATATGTCATCGGTATTCTTGTATCTCAATTCCAGCTCAGTTCGCTGTCTTATTAATTCACATTCCTCTTGCCTTTTAACAATGAGTTGAATCTGTAGCTCGTTTGCTTTTTCGTAGGCCCTTCGTATGTCATTTTCTTGATAACGGGAAAAATCCTTGCTGACCTCCAGCAAACGCTTGCGGCTGTTTTTTTCTGCCGCCTCCTGCCTCTCAACCTCCTTCATTACAGACTGAATTCTATTCTTGATATCAGAAAGCTTATCCTTCAGAAGATTACACTCTTTTCTAGCATTTTCTGCTATTTCAAAGACAGCCTCCTTGCTCTCTTCAATAGCGCTAATCGTCTTTTCTAATATCAAATTCATGTCTTTAATATCTAGTTTTTGACTCATGCCTTCACCCCAATATATTCATTCGTTTCATATTTCTTCATATTCATACAAATTTCCTCTATTTTTTACACTGAAAAGATGAAAATATGATTGATTCCTACCAGAAGCCTAATTCAGATTTGATGAAACAATATCAAAGCAACCCCGTGGCGTTATCGCTGACTCGACAGTGATATTGTTATAACAGAAATGTTACCTTAACCACAAATGACCAGCTTCTGAGGCATTTGGCTACAAATAGAACTTTCCCAGAACACAAAAAGAAGAGATCGAATTGATCTCTTCGGTTGTTGACAAAGTCAAAGCTCTGAGCTTGTTCTAAAGCAATTTCCCTTAGCTTTGGCTAAGGAAGAAGATAATAGTCTTTTAATAGCCAATCATGATTAATCTTAATCAATTCCACAAAATAGCGTTCCTTCTCAATGCTAATTCCTTCGTAGCCCTCAAGCTCCCAACAAATAGTTACTTCCCAGGTTTCTGTTTTCTGATCTCTGGATAGGGCATCTGATTGCAGGATTTTAACATCTTTAATTTTTTCATAGGAGCCAGGTGCAGCTAAAATCTCTTGAAAGGTATGTAGGTCTGACTCCAACAAGGGATCAGCCACAATAGCTGATAATTGCTTTTTAAGATATTCCATTTTCACAGGTTCTTCTGGAATAAACAGTTCGTTCCACAATTCCATTCTCTGCCGAAAAATATCCGAGAGCCTTGCTATCCTTTCCTCCTGGTAAAATGCTTCCTGGGGAGGGGTAAGTGCAGCAGATAGGGAAGGGATCCGACCTGCAAATAAGAATAGTATAAAGAAAAAAAATAGTATCTTCTTCATCTCTTTCCTCCTTTGTTAAATACGGTAGCGGTCTTTGACCGGGACAATAGCTTGTCTCCTCTGTATTATAAACAAACTGAAGAAAGAAATTTGCTTGATTTTGCTTATGTTGAAATAATTTCAACAACAGAAGCTGTCATTTTTTTCTTGTATTTCAGCATTTCTACATAATCCTTTGTAAAATCCCTATAAATTAACCAACTTTTCCTTTTCCTCGTCGCTTAATACTTTTTCCAGATCTAGAACAATTATCATTCTCTCCTGAACCTTGGCGATTCCACTAATGAATTTCTCATCCACATTACCTGAAATTAGCTCTGGGGCTGGGTCAATGTCTTTTTCGTCAATTGTTAGCACCTGGGAAGCATCATCAACCAGGAATCCAATCTGACGATCATTCATATAGATGATAATAATTCTTGTATTGCTGGTGACTTCCAAAAGCTCCATATGAAACTTTTTCCTTAAATTAATAATTGGTGTCACCACGCCTCTATAATTCACGATTCCATCGATAAATTTAGGGGCATTGGGTACCTTCATGCTCTCTTTGAATTCACTAATTTCCTTTACATGCATAATGTCCACGCCATACTCTTCTTTATCTAGCTTAAATATTACATATTGTCTTTCAGACATAGTAGTCCCTCCTAAGATTAGACATTTTTCTATCTAAATACTTATGTTATTCGCTAAGGAGAAAAAGAATCCTTTTTTTTCTTAACCATAATTTCTATTATAATTCATAAATAGTGAAGATAGGCCTAGTGGTAAGGGCAAGGAAGGCGAAAAACCCAGGATAAGGGCAGGCCTGATAGCTGACACGTAAAGGGAGAATAGATCACCTATTCTCCCTTTACTTCTTAGTCCACATATTCAATTTCAATATTTTCTAATTGCTGTTTAAAGGTTTTTCTAAAGGATTCTATATATTCCTTTCTCAACTGGGCCTGCTCGCTTTTTTCTTCTTCTGTCAGCTCTCTTTCCTTAGAAAGCTTCGCCAATTGGTTAATTCGACCAATTTTTTCTTTTGAAACCATAAAAACACTCCCTTTTACTTCTTATGATAACAATATATCATAAAAAGTTCCTAAATTGAAGTAGCATTCTAACCCAATTTTTATCCTTCCTGGGGCGGATCAAAGGGGTTATATGCTGCCTCTAATGGATTTTCTGGGGCATACTGCGGGGGCAGGGCCGGTTCTACGGTTTCTGCCTGGGGGCTTCCCTCACTAATACTGCTGACAGCCTTGAAGATTTGAATCATTTTTGAAAGCTGATCTCCCTGCTCTTTGCTTAAGAATGGTTTGGCTATCTCAAAGATATCCGTTTCATCTATTTTTTCTTTTTTGTTTAAGGATTTTATTAATTTAAGGATTCCCACCAGGACCCTTAGCTCCTTTGTTTTATTCCTAAGCTCTCCCTCTAGTAGGGGATCAAATACTTCAATATATTTCTCCAGGTTATCAATAGATATGGGAGCGTTGGCCAGATTTTGTATCTCTTTTATTTTACTTTCCATGGTACTGGCCTTGGTATGTAAGTCAATGGCTCTATGGATAACCTCTCTTTTTTCATCGTCTACGAATTCACTGATATCCATTAGCATATGTCTTTTTCGATCATTAAAGGACAGGGTATGATAGGTTGTCTCTGCCCCTAAAACCTCTGGCAGTTCTATCAAATCTTTCGCCTTTAAGATAATATGCAGCAGCATTTCTGCCCGATGGATCACCATTTGCTCTTCACTATTCATATAGCCCTTAATTCTTCCCAACAGTTTAGCTTTTTTTTCGAGGGAAGCAGTCTCAATCTCCCTTACATTGAGCTTGTTGCTTCTTCCTCCCATAAACAATAAAAAAATTGGCAATATCCAAAGCCAGGTGGGCTGACCACTGGCTTGCTTTCTATCCTGCATTTGAAATTCTTGATCCCCTAAATGCTCCATTGTCTTCCTCCCTTTGCTCATGTTTTATTATTAATATATTGTTGTCTACAGAGAATTATTAAAAAAAACCAGTCTTTTTTATTTCTGTGCCATTTATTTAATTAAATTTTTTTGTGGCATTGTAGATGACTATTGCATAAATTATAGGGAGTGTGTTACAGTATCCGCAAAATTCTTTTACGGAATTAAAATGGGAGGGATTACATTGGATCAACGTAAGTTAAATGAATTGATGGCGGCAGCTAAGGCCGGAGATCTATCCAAACTGGAAGAAATTAAAAACTACATTTCTGAAGAGGATTATCAAAGAGTGCTGGGCCTCTTTAATCAGTATAGCGGAAAATCAGAGGCTGAAATCTTAAAGGAACTGCAAAAACTAAAGGGCGCTGTTCCCAATCAAAAGGAAATTGTAGAAAAGCTAAAGCCCTTCTTAAACGATGAGCAAAAAAGAAAACTGCAGCAGGTACTTCAAATTTTAGAAGAAGAATAGGAATTTTACAGAAGATTTATCTGTACTTAATCAAAATAGGGCCCCTAAAGAGGAGCCCTATTTTAGTTAATTTAATGTAATCCCTTTAGTAACCTCATTTACAATTTTATGGCTTGTAATTAATTCACTGCAACGGTTCATATCCACATTCATCACCCGATCATCTACCAGCTGACTAACCTGCTGCCGTATTAATCCATAGGCCAGGGCTGTGCCTTTTCCAAGGGTATGCTGCTGATAAAAGTCTATGGCCTGGGCTGCTGCCATCAGCTCAATGGCCAATACGTTAACCGTATTGTGATAAATCTCTCTTGCCTTTCTGGCTGCAATGGTTCCCATGGAAACATGGTCCTCTTGATTGGCCGAAGATGGAATTGAATCGACGCTGGCTGGATGGGCCAGTACCTTGTTTTCAGAAACTAAGGCGGCTGCTGCATATTGGGTGATCATGAACCCTGAGTTTAACCCTCCCTTAGGAGTCAAAAATGCCGGCAATCCACTTAACTGGGGATTCACTAATCTTTCTATTCTTCGTTCTGATACATTGGCCAGCTCGGCAATGGCTATTCCTAAAAAGTCAAAGGCCAGGGCCATAGGCTGTCCGTGGAAGTTTCCTCCTGAGATAACAGTTCCTTCTTCAGTAAAGATTAATGGATTGTCAGTGGCTGAATTCATTTCTATCTGAAGCTTTCCTTCAACGTAGGCAATGGCATCTCGACTTGCCCCATGGATTTGGGGAATGCACCGCAGGGTATAGGCATCCTGCACCCGAAGTTGTCCCTGCCTAGTTACAAGACTACTTCCCTCTAGAAGCTTCAACAGGTTTTCAGCGGTCTTGAGCTGGCCTGGATGGGGTCTGACCTCATGAACCTGCTTAAAGAAAGCATCTATGATCCCCCGTTGCCCCTCCAGGGTTAAGGCCGCTGCTATGTCTGCCAGCTGCTGGAGCTTTTGGCAATCGTACACAGTCAATGCACCAATGGCAGTCATAACTTGGGTTCCATTTATTAATGCCAGCCCTTCCTTCGAAGTTAATTCGACAATCGGTATTCCTGCCCTATCCATGGCCTCTTTACCACCCATTCTGGTACCTTGATAAAGGGCTTCTCCTTCCCCAATCATTACCAGCACCATATGGGCTAGGGGAGCTAAATCACCGCTGGCCCCCAGAGAGCCCTTTTCAGGAATAATAGGATGTACTCCCTTATTCAACATGCTTATTAGGGTGTTAAGGGTGCTTAATCGTATTCCAGAATGCCCCTTTAACAGTGCATTGGCCCTTAACAGCATAATGGCCCTGACGATTTCCTCCGCCAGGGGATTTCCTACGCCACAGGCATGACTAATAATTAGATTCCTTTGTAAAGCTGCGGTTTGGTCTTTGGAAATAGCCACATCGCTGAATTTCCCAAAACCTGTGGTAATTCCATAGACAACGGCTTCCCCTTCAACAAATTCCTCTACCAGCCGTCGACTGGCCATCACTTTGCTGGCAGCCTCATCGGTCATTTCAACGGAATAAAATTCCCTTGCTACCTTCACCAGCTCATCTAATGTTAATCCATTACCATTAATTTTAATATGACCCAAGCTTATCACTCCTTTATCCCTCTGGATAGTATCACCCTTCTATTTCTTATTTCTTTATTCTTTTGACTTGTATATATTCTTTCTACAGGAAATTTACTTTTCCTTCCTGAATTACAATTTTATTTTAATATTTCAACAAAATTTAGTAATTTAATTTTTTAGCGTGCTAAATTAATAAACTCTATGGATTGACATCTTAAAGAGGAGGATTACAGCAAAAGAAAAAGGAGGATTGTTCTCCCCCTTTTTAGACTATGGTTGGTTTGTATTTCGATTCTTTAAGACAGGCCCTAGAATACTGCTGGTAATTTTAACAAGGTTATAGGCATTAAAATCAAATTCCTTTTCCTTTACAGAAACGGATAAATAAATGACTCCCATCATTGCTCCATCATAGATAATGGGAATAACAATGACAGATTTCCAATTGGGAGTTCCCGTAAAGATGTCTATATGACTGATATCCTCCCAATCGATTAGGTATTCTCCCTGTCTTGTCTGTATGACCTTTTCTATCAGTCTACCATTGTAATTCAGCTCTGTCTGCCAATCATCAATAAACCTTTTACGGCAGAATTGGGCATCTATTTCTTCTTCCCTTACAGAAAATATAACACCTTCCTCAGCCTCTAAAATCTCTATTAGCCTTCCCAGTATAATATAGATTTTATCAGTGTCACTTCGGCTCTCAGTCAACAGCTCTACAGCCTCTGCCAAGACCAGGACGTTTCTTTGGTCCTGTACCACATTACCCGATATAATCCCGGCCAGCTTATCGGTACGCTTGTCCACGAAACCGATTCCGTTTTCCCAATAGACAGTTCTGTTTCGTCCCTGTTCTTTGGCATGATAGAGGGCCTGGTCAGCCTTTTCAATCAAGAAATCCTTGGTTAAACCATCCTCGGGGTAGCTTGAAACGCCGCAGCTAATGGTCAGTTCCACATCCTCCCCCAGTAGCTTGGCCTTCTGAAAGGCTTCACGAATTTTTTGTGCTATCAGGTAGGCATCCTGCTTATGGGCCCCAGGCAGCAGGATGATAAACTCCTCCCCCCCGTAGCGGCCTACATAATCAGAGGAACGAATGTTGTCTTTAATCACTCTTCCCACCTCAGTTAGCACCATATCTCCCCTTTGATGACCATAGGTATCATTGACGCATTTAAAGTGATCAATGTCGCACATAATGATAGAGAAGCACTGTTCAGCTTCCTTTGCTGTCTCAATATTGTCCTGTAGTATTTTCTCTATGGTCTTTCTTATATAGGCTCCAGTCATTTTATCAATGGAGGAGCTAATTTCGAGGTAATAGTTATTTAACATAATACAGGCCAGGGGAAGAAGCTTTTTACACGCTTGAAAGGTTTCTACTGAAAAATTATTAAATACCTTATCGGTTTCTAGGTACAAATAGCCAATGATTTTAAATTTTTCTCTGATATTCCTTCGTTGGTCGTTATGAGGGGCTTCGTCTAACCTTCCTTGGTTGATAATGGGCAGACATATCATCGCCCTTGCCTCCTTAGAGATGTACAGGCCATTAGTCTCTGTTCCTTGGGCCAAGTGGTTCTCGATTAATAGCCCTTCCCTTACAGTGGATTTTTCCAGTACATGAATAATCTCCTCCAGGGCTATTTTAGAACCAAAGTAGGTTACAAACTCATATCCCTCATCATTAACTCCAATTAATGCCCCTCGGGTGGCCAGTACATATCTACCTGCCAGTTTGCTGATTAAACTAAGATTATGGCTTACATCGTTGGTTAGAGAGGCCACCAGAGATTCCATACTATCGATATTGATGGAATTTAATGCCTTATACTGCTGTAAGGCCAGCTCATAGAAGGCATTATTACGAAAGAGCTCCTGAAATCTGCTTACGTCAAAAAAGCGATCCAGGTCTAAGGTATCCTCCTCTGGACACCCTTGAAGGGTCTCCGGGTCAGCATGATTTTGAATTACCTTCTCCATCTGTAGTAGCTGTTCCCTAATTTTATATTTTTTTCTTACTTTTAAATAGCACTCCTTATATTCCTTTGGTGTCCTTGCCAACAGGCTCTGTATCATTTCCAATCCATTTAAATAGCAGCTTGTAGCTCGATAATAATTTTTCTCTTTAAAATAAACGGCGCCTAACCTTTTATAAATCTGCCATTTTATTTCCTTTTCATAGGATTCATTGATTTCCATCAATAGTTTCTCCCAGGCCTGAGGATTATTCCCCTGGGAATATAACAGACATTCAAAGTATTTCCTTTTAATTTGAAAGTCACGGTTATCAAGACTTTCTATCAGGAGCTCATCCTCCTGTAACAGCTGTCGGGCCATGTTTATATCCTTTACTCGATACAAAAAGTCTACTGATGATAGGAGCAGCGCCCTTCTGTCCTTTATAAAAGTGGTTCCTCGATAGCTACTAATTATCTCCATTAATTCTTTTATTTCATTAGTTTTTCCAAGGAAATACCTGGCGAAAAATTTCGTACTCCCCATTATCAGGTCGACCTTACTGTTGGTCTCCCTAACGGGCTTAAGCTTTTCAATTAGGGACAGGGTAGTCTCATAGTCCCCCATGGCCATGTAAAAATGAATCATACTCTCAAACAAAGAGTCGGCAAAGTAAGCATTTATGGGATAATCACTAAATTCCATTTGAGATTTCAGTACATAATGATAGGCTTGCTTGTAATCTCCAATTCGGGTATAGCAAAGAATTAGATTACTATAGCCCAGAAGCTTCATGGCCTCATCTTCATACTCTATGGCAAGGCCGATGTTATTATGGAGTACTTCCACGGCCCGCTCAAACTTACATTCATACATATAGGAATCTGCAATATTATTTTGTGCCCTGAACAAATCATCCATGCGATGATATTGCTGGGCAATTTTGGAAGCACGCTCAAAATACCCTCGGGCCTCCTTCAGTTCTAAAAAATGGTCCTGCAATAATACACCAATGTTGTTTATAGGCCTACTGGTTTCTTCCGGGCGATTTCCCTTTTCTAAATAGTTCACGCTGAGCTCAAAATACTCCTTGGCCTTTAGGGTTTTCCCTTTAAAAAAAGTGGCGATTCCCTTCTGACTTAAAAACATGCCCATATAGCCAAAATCCCCCAGGTCTTCCGCTAGCTTTAGGTAGGTCTCACATAGGGCCTCCATCAGATCAATCTCTTTTTGGTGCATGTAAATTCTGCTTAACAGGTATCCGGCCTTTAGGGTTCCCTCATGGTACTGAATTTCCCTAGACATGGCAAGACAGTGGTCCAGCTCGGCCTTGCCTTTTTCAAATTCGTTCCGGTTAATTAATATCTGGGCAATTTTACACTTGGCTTCTATGGCGTACTGAAGCCGCTCTTTTCCTTTACAGAGGGTCGATACCTCTCTATAGCTTGAAAGAGCCTCTTGCATATTACCTTGATTTTGATACACCTCTCCAATACGCATCAAAAGCTGAAATCTTCTCTGCTCCACTGAATCTCGTAAAAAGCCATAGGCCTTTTTATAAAAAACTAAGGCCTGGGAATAAATCCTAAGATTATACATGCTATCCCCGGCTTCAATACAATAATATACTGCTTTGTCCCGTTGATTTGACTGGAACAGGTGATAGATCAGTTCTTCTTTATTTTCTCGGCCCTCACGCCTGTACTGTTCTTCTAAGATTGCACTGACCCTATGGTGCAACTTTACTTTTTCCCTAGGACCAATGGAATCATAAATATAGCTCTTAAGCTGGGAACGATAAAAGCCATAGGTATAGCCCCAGTCCTCCAGCTTCTCGTTCAGGATTTTTAACTGGGTAAGTCGGGCCAAATAGGGTGAATAGTCCTCATTCTTACCCAATATTGACGAGATAATCTCTCCCGAAACGGTGGTGCTGAAAAGAGAAACAATTTCTAGTATCCTTATGGTCCATTGATCAAAGGTATGGATAAGCGTAATAACAGCATCATCTAAATTTTCGGGCAGCTTTATCTTTGCATAGTCCTCTGATAGGCTTTGCCATGCAAAGCAATCCCCCTTAGTGCTGTAATCTACATAGAGAATTTTTTGGGCATATAGTTCCTTTATGGCCTCTTCAATTAAAATAGGGATTCCCTCTGTTTCCTTCATGATTCTCGTGGCAAAACGCAGTGGGTCTTTGTTCCACCCCAGTATATACCTTATCATTTTAGCCGTTTCCTCTACAGAAAGTCTGCTTAGCTTGATGTCAAGACTACTGTTCCCATGATTCCATTGATCCAGATAATTCTTTGTATTTACCCAATAATGACCCTCATCTACGAAGCTAAACATTAGAATGATAGGAGATTTTTTCAATTTATTTATTTTTAAAAAATAATCGATAAATTCTACAAAGGTACCGTCAGCATAATGGAAATCATCTAGCATAATAATTGCCGGATGATTGCTGACAGCTTCTATAATAAAGTTGGTAACGCGGTCATAAAATCTCAGAATCTCACGGTCTTCCCTAAGTTCCCTGGATGGATTAATCTTTTTGTTTGCTCCAATCTCAGGAATTAACTTTACCAATTCCTCTGCATATTTATTGATTGTATTTGGATGGGCAATTCTTAAAACCTTCTTTAGGAGGAAGGGGATAATTTGATAAAAGCTGTTTTTGTCAACGCTGATATTATGATGAAAAACATGGAGTCGACTCCATCGCATTTGATATTTTATTTCATTCATGAATCTGGTTTTACCGATTCCCTGATCTCCTCTGAGCAGCACTAGGTTTTTATTGTCTGGGGTATCCTTAAGGAAAAGAACCTTTTTCAGTTCCACATCCCGGCCAACGAGGGGAATTTTCAGATTAAGATTTTCTACCTCTCGCTTATCTTCGATGGGTTTATCTAATCCATAGAGCTGCTTGATCTGCCGATTAAATTTGTGGATACTAATATAGCGCTCGATAAAATCCAACTGGGTAGCTTTTTTAATAATAGAAAAAAATTGACGCTCCCAAATAGGGTCTCCCGCTACATCCAACAGGTTGTTTTTTTCCCCAAGCTTATAAAATTGAAATTCCTCATGGGTATATAACTCATATAATAGTACCCCCAGGGAGTAAATATCGGTATAGGTTCCCATTTCTATTCCAAAGGCCAGTTCGGGAGCTTCAAATCGCTTTTCTTCCCCTTGGCGATATTTGTTATTGGCTTCCTTTAATTTAATAGTGATTAAATCTATCATCTTTATTTTTAAGCGGCCTTCCTCTTCGTATATCAACAGGTTTTCAAAATTTAAGAACCGATAGAAAATTCCATGGAAATGCAAGTAATCCAGAAGATGGGCCACGTGAATATAGACAGACAGCAGGGCCTCCCTGCCCAGGGGGGTGTCCAGCGTAATTGTGTGGGAAGCATCTATAAATTCTGTTGTATAAAAAAACATGGTATCACTTACATGTTTGTCATCAATTGAAGTAATAATTCCGAAGCTTATCAGCTTTACAAGATGTTGATGATTTAATGAGGATAGCTGATAAAAATTCCGCACACAGTATTTAATGAAATTCCGCATATAACTACTATCTTTAATTATATATAGTAAAACCCGATTATTATTTTGCATTAAATCAATTGCTTCATATTTGCTGATTAAGGTATCTATTTTAAGACATTCAACGATTTTATAACGATTGTTAATAATCTCCATGTCCCCACTTCCCCAAATTATTTTTCCAAATTGTTACATAGTTCTTCCATAAATCATAGCCACGCCTTTTAGAATGAAGTCCTTTTCCTGCTGGCTTAGGTCTTTAAGGAGATCTGCCAAATAATTTCTTCTAACATGAAGAACCTCCCTAATAATTTCGTGACCCTTTTCGAGTACTAGAATTCTAACAATTCTTCGATCCTTTTCATCTCGAACACGCTTTACTAGCTGATTTTTTTCCATACGATCTACTAAATCCGTGATGGTGCTGCAGGCTAAGAACATTTTATTGCTTAACTCACCAATTGTCATATCTTCTCCATTAATTAATGTTTGAAGTGCTTGGAATTGGGGCGGTGTAATTTCAAAATCAGTTAATATTTCCCGTCCCTTATTTTTAATTACCATACACAAATGCCTTAACTCCTCTTCCAATTCAACAATGGTATCGTCATACATGGCTTCCTTCATACGAATCCTCCTGAAAAATATTTAATTTATTTTATCATATTTCTATTAAAATTCTAACAAAATCCTGCAAAATCCTCTTTAATCTTTTTGTTTTTTTTACATTAAATATGATACTATTTTCCCACCTTTTGAAAAAAATAAAATATTTAGAGGGTTTAAAATCATTTTGTCGAATCTATAACCATCTATAAGGCTTTGTAGTAAGGAGGCTTCATAATCCTATGAAAAAATATAGTCACTTAACCCTAATGAAAAATAAGATGCTATCCTTTATAATTATCCCCAGTACTACCAATAAAATTATTCAATTCAATATTCCATACTGGGTTCTCCTTTCTGGCCTTTCATTAATGATAGCAGTATTAATATTCTCCCTGGGAATTTCAAAGGAATTCTTTACAGTCAGGGAAGCACTAGTTGTTGCCGAGAATCATGCTTCGATACTGGAAGAGGAAAATACTAACCAATCCTTAGAAATAGCCTACCTTCGTAATCGCTCTGCAGAGATTGAAGAAAAGCTCTTGGGACTGAATCAGCTTCAGGACAAGGTTCTCAATATGGTCGGACTCAACACCGGATCCCAGTCTGAAGACATTGAAAGGCTTCCTTCCTTCCTCGTATCTCGATCCAATCTAAGGACCTTTGATGGGGAGGGCGGTCTTGAAGATGACCTGCTCTATTTGGATCAGCTGATCACACAACAGAAGCAATCTATGGAAAAGCTGGTCACCGATGTGGAAAAGCAGTTGAAATACATGGATGCTATTCCTAATCTACAGCCAACAGTGGGTAGGCTTTCCTCCCCCTATGGCTATCGAATTTCTCCCACCTCCCGTAAGCGGGAGTTCCATTCCGGAATTGACCTTGCTAATCAAACGGGGACTGAAATTTATGCCAGCGGCAGCGGTGTTGTCACTTTCTCTGGCTATAATGGGGGCTATGGTCGTATGATTATTGTCGCCCATGGCCATGGCTATACCTCGGTCTATGCCCATAATTCCGGCAACCTGGTCAAGGTGGGGGATAAGGTAAAAAAGGGTGATGTTATTGCAAAAATGGGCAGCACCGGAAGAAGTACAGGCCCTCATCTGCATTTTGAAATCCGAATTAATGGAAAGGCCGTTGACCCCACTACCATACTGGAGAACAATTAGAGGAGGACAAGCCCATGTTTAATAAAAAAGAAGAGGTTCAATATAATCGGGTCAGTACATTAATTGACAAGGACTGCCAAATAGAAGGATTATTAAAGGCCCAAGGCACCGTTAGAATTGATGGAAGCTTCAAGGGTGATGTTATTGTTGAAGGAAACCTCTATATCGGCGAGACAGGTAAAATCCTTGGGAATATTCAAGCCAATAATCTTATGGTTGCCGGGGAGATACAAGGGAATGTTAGCGCATCAGACCAGCTGCGAATTGCAACCAGCGGCTGTCTCTATGGAGATGTACGGGTAAAGATCTTTATCTTAGATGAAAACTCAGTTTTTGAAGGTAATTGTAAGATGCAGAGGGAGAATTCGCCTAGTACCCCACAGCAATCAAATCCATAGTTTTTGATCATTAAAAATTTTTCTCAGAGACAATCTAAAGTTTTAACTCCGTAGTAGAACAAAGTGGCTATCGCCACGTTTGTTTTCCAGGAACCCATGGGTTCCCTAGGACGCTTTGCTGTACCCTCCTTATTTTAATAAGGGGTGACGCCCCCCTTAACAACCCCCCATTTCATAGGAAAAAAACGAACTTTCCTATAACTATAATATAATAAAGAAAATCCAGCGTAGGCTATCAATAGGCTACCACTGGATTTTTAATTATTTTAAACGTGCATTAGCTGGTCTTAGGGATAATCATATTGATTGCAGCTTGATGGGCCTTAAAGGTCAAGGGCAGCTTTCCCCCATATTCTCCATCAACATCTACAATAATTTCTTCCTGACAGCCAATGGTTAATTCCTTTACCTGTAGATATTGAATACTGGGATGATTAATATGGTTTCCCTGTAGCAGCAGTAGAAACAAACCTGCCATATCCTTCAGCTGACTGTTTTCAATAAATATTAGATCTAAAAGTCCATCATTTGTCTTGGCCTCGGGAGCCAAGTTTTTAAAGCCTCCCACATGTGGACTATTGGCTAGGATAAAAAACAGGATTTCCTTTTCTTCAATTGTCTTACCAATTTTGAATTGAATGTTAATTGGATGAAATAACTGCTTTGGGAACTCTTTAATTCCCTCAAAATAATAGGCAAATCTTCCAAAGAAGGTCTTTGCCTCAGAGGACACCCTATGGGCCACCTCAGACAGCAGTCCTGCTGCGGCCACATTTAAAAAGTAGCGATCCCCTGCCCTTCCCACATCCACTAGAACACTTTCTGCTTCATTTAACATATGGGCGAATTGTTCTAATGTCTTTGGAATCTTTAAATGACTGCTAAAATCATTAACGGTACCTGCTGGGTAAATGGCCAGCTTTGGAGTATGGTGTCCACCAGCTCTGGCCTCCATCATTCCATTAATTACTTCATTGACTGTACCATCCCCTCCTGCGGCTACGATAATCTCATATCCCTCAAGGCAGGCCCCGTGGGCCAGCTCCTTAGCATGAAAAGGTCCTGTAGTTTTCGCCAGCTGGCATAGACAGTTATACTCAGACCACATAAGCTCCTTTAATTTAGGTATATTTTTTTGCAACAGCTTTCTTCCAGAATCCGGATTATATATAATCATTATTTTACCCATTTTACTTCCCCCTACCTTTGTCCTTTTTTAAGTCAATAAATTCGATTCCTTTTGCTTGATCGAAACAAGGTGTTTTTGTAATATTAGATAAGTCCTATAAAATCGGTTTAATTTCTCCTTCAACAAAGCCAGGGCTACGGTGATTAATAAAATTATCAATAATTTTAGCCAAGGTTTTAATACCGTATTCAATTTCTGTGGAATTTACTGCTGCAATGCTTAATCGGAAATAGGAATCGTCACTGTTATTAACAAAGAACAGTCCCCCTGGGGCAAAAACAATGTTTTCTTTTTTTGCTTCATTATATAATAGCCGTGAGGCATGTCCCTTGGGTAGCTTAAGCCAAAAGTTAACGCCTCCCTTTGGTAATTGATAGGTCACTGCCTTGGGCATGTGCTCTCCCAAGGCTTTTATCATGGCATCGAATCTTTTTCGGTAGTTTTCTTCCATATGCTTAATATGCTGCTGCCATATTCCTCTTCTTAAATAAAGTTCAAAGGCTCTTTGCAAAAGGCCTGAAGTAGAGATATCTGAATTATGCTTAGCCAGTAGCAAATGCTCTTGTAAATTATGGGGAATGACTAGAAAGCCTAATCGAAGGCCAGGCATTAGGATTTTAGAAAAGCTCTTTAAATAAATGACCCTTTCCTGATGATCCAGGGATTTTAATGTACTGTTGTCTCCTTGAGTAAAGCTTAAATCACTTAAATAATCATCTTCCAATATATAGAGATCATATTTACAGGCCAATTCTATGAGCTGCTCCTTTTTTT